>Ga0307477_10000247_pt1 | contig 71425 bp, 55 predicted proteins | sample atmos_gasesECM2C_FD_203316 | JGI IMG/M metagenome (GOLD analysis project Ga0307477, IMG submission 203316) | Hardwood forest soil microbial communities from Morgan-Monroe State Forest, Indiana, United States - atmos_gasesECM2C_515 | ecosystem: Environmental > Terrestrial > Soil > Temperate...
TACGCCGGCGTTACACAAAGCCAATGCTCAGGAGGAGTTCAACGGTTCAACCAATTAGACAACAGAACGTACTGGAACTGCCCGAAAGTTGTGGGTAATTGAAAGCTTCAGAAGACGCATACACTGTTGCGAGCGGAGCGAGAGCCGTTCCCGCGGTCGGTTAAGGAGCCGAGGCAGCGCCGGGAAGAGCGAAGGAAATGTTGCGATCGGAATTCAACTGCACCGTCCTTGGGAAATCGACGCGATCGAGCGGCACGTTGTTCTCGCCACCATAGGTCGTTGCGTAATACAAGCGGCCGTCCTCCACCCAATAGCGGGTCAGGCCGTACATGGAACCGTCCTTCAACTGGAGCAAGGTGACTGGAGCTTCCGCTGTCACCGGCGCGTCGGGAGAAGATTCCGGGTCTTCTCCCGGAACAGTAGAGTTGCTCACAGGCGGTTCGCCCGTAGCATCTCCGCCCGGAAACAAATCGAGTGGCCCGGCTACGGCGCTCAAGTCACCGGCGGCGATAAAATCTTTAGATCCGAAATGCCCAGCGACGAAACCACCGGAGAAGAATGGATCAAGGAAAAAGGGATTACCAAAACAATTGAAATCACCGGGGAACAAGAATGTATGCCACGAGAAGCCAAACGAAGCGCAGAAGCTAGAGACGAATTGCCCATTGCGATGCAGCCCAAATCGCGGCCTTGGACCAGGGATGAATGCGACGGGAGCTGGATGAGGGGGCTGCCGATTCGAAGCTATGGCGCCCGCGGGACCGGGCAATTGGACAACCTTGCCGTGGATGAAAGCAGCACCGGCCAGAGGCGGCTCATCCGCGTGACTGCGCGGGCCCTTTCCGCTCAGCGAACCGCGTCCGCCAGAGCCATGCCCAAACATGTGACCGAAAGAGTGACCCGCGGCGTGGCCAAAGGAGTGTCCCGAGAAACCGCTGCCGCCGAAGTGACCGCCGACGTGTTGTGCTTGAACAGGAGTAGAAGCGAAAAGTGCGACGAGGACAACACGTGAAAGACGGGGCCGGTGGTTCATGGCAGTTCCCTACCAAGAGTCAGCCTACTCCACCTGCACCTCCGTTGTCACTCTCGGATTGGCGGAGCAAAAGGCAGGCCCTGCGGCAGGTTCCGGCCAGATTCGAGGAAAACTTACTTGTAGCGGGCGACGATCTCGCCGTTCTGGATGCGCAGATCGGAAATCTCAGAAGGTAGTTTCAATTTGTCGCGGTTCTCGGGTGAGTCCATCATGCGCTGTACGGCCGACTCGAGAGCGGACTGCGGAATGGGGAACGCGCCGATCCGGCCGCTGACGGGCTCAAAGCGCAAGTAGCCGTCCCGTGCCCCCAACCGGCCTTCGAGCTGAAGGGTCATGTCTTTGCCATGAACATCGAAAACGACGTAGGCCTTGACGCGGTCGTCGATCAATTGGACCTTGAAGTCGCGCACGTTCGAACGCATTTGCTCGACTTCCTGTGGCGTTGGCGCTGTATTCGGAGATTGTTGTGTCCCTCCGGCAGGAGCCGCGCTTGGCGTGGCGTTACCTTTCAACTCCAGGTGGGAGGAAAGATAGGAGTTCAATTCCGTTTCGTCCAAGTGCAGGGTCGCGGGCTGGCCACTGGCGACCGCTTTTTCCACTTGCTCAAATTTTTCCTCGACGCGGGCAGCGGCCTGCGGGCTGGTTTCCACGAGCGGTGGCGGGGATTTATGGAAGAGCAGGATAAGCGTGATCAAGGCGCAGGCGTAGGTAGTCCAACGCACAATTCGAAAGACACGTTTCCACGGACGCGGCTTTCCCGGATTCGCGTGGGCGAATTCGTTTGGAACCGTGGGGGGAATTGTTCCCGTCATGATTCCCTTCTCCAATCGTTCCCGTCCGGCTCGGCTGCAATCTCGAGGCTCACTTGGCTGTATCTCTGAACCGTAGACCTCCGAAGCGTCCGCGACAAGTGAACCACGCATTCAGTAGGCTAATACGGCACCTGTTCGCAGGAACGAGCGACGGCGGACCGCAATAGGGCCCGGCGGCCGGCCGGATAGAATCACAGTCGTTCGCACTCGATGTATGATTCCCTTGCGGGTTGCCAATGGTTCCACTTTTGAATGAACAAACGGCGGTGATCACCGGAGCGGGTAGCGCCGAAGGAATCGGATTTGCGGTCGCGCGGCGATTGCATGCGGCGGGCGTGCGCGTGGTGATCACTTCGACGACGGAGCGCATTCATGCGCGTGCGCGCGAGTTGGATGCCGGCGGCGAAGCGGTGCTGTCCTTCGTCGCGGATCTCACCGTGGAGACGGAAGTGCAGCGGTTCGTGGATTCCGTGCTCTCTCGCGCGAGGCGGATCGATATTCTCGTGAACAACGCAGGGATGTCACAAACGGGCCGGCCGATGGAAAGCAAGCCGCTTCGCGAAACTTCATTCGCGGAATGGCAAAACCAGATTGCGATTACGTTGCATACGGCTTTTCGAATGACCCGTGCCGTGTTGCCGGGAATGACGCAGCACAAGTACGGGCGGATCGTAAATGTCACTTCGGTGACCGGGCCGCTGGTGAGCAACCCAGGCTCCGCGGCGTATGGCGCGGCGAAGGCCGCGATGAACGGAATGATGCGAGCAGTGGCCATTGAAACGGGACGCGACGGCATCACTATCAATGGCGTGGCTCCTGGCTGGATTTCAACGGCGTCTTCGACCGAATCTGAAAAAATCGCCGGACGGCACACTCCGCTTGGCCGCGCAGGAACACCGGATGAAGTGGCGGCGGCCGTTTGCTTCCTCGCCTCGCCAGAGGCTTCCTATATTACGGGGCAAGCTATAGTCGTCGATGGCGGCAACATCTTGCAGGAAAACAAAGGTGCCTGAGCCCTCTGCCCCGGATGGCAGGAATCCATCGGTGGAATCAAGTTCGGAAGGATCTTGCAATGTCGGCCCTGGCGCTCGCACGTAGCGAACCCTGGGGCTTTTCATTTGACGAGTGCGCGCCGTCTGTGGTTTAGATGGCAAGCATGAGAGGTTGACAGCGATGATTCAACGAAGAGGCGGATGGAAGGCTCGGAGCGCAGAAGCGCTGATGAGGTTAGTGGCGCTCGCCGTGACAATCATTGCAGCTTTCGCCCAGACACCGGCCGATGTGGCACTGGTAATAAGCGGCGCGGTGAAGCAGGAGCTGCGGCTGGGAGCGGCGGATTTGAAGGCGATGACGCGAGTCAAGGTGACCGCGAAGGATCACGACGGAATAGCACGCCAATACGATGGCGTGGCACTGCAGACAATTCTCGGGAAAGCGGGCGTGCCACAGGGCAGTGAGTTGCGTGGGAAGAACATGACCCTAATGGTTGTCGCGGAGGCGAGCGATGGCTATCGCGCGGTGTTTTCGCTGGGGGAGTTGGATGGAGATTTTGCGGGCGTACAAGTGGTCGTTGCGGATACGGAAGACGGCAAGCCATTGGATGCGCAACACGGGCCGTTGCGGCTGGTCGTGCCGGGAGACAAGCGTCAAGGGCGGTGGGTGCGGATGCTGAAGAGTCTCGCGGTGCAGAAGGCAGGAGATTGACCGGAACTCACCTCCACAAGGCGAATTCGGCCGGGAGGTATTTCGCTGCTCTTGGCGGGTTACTTTGTGAGCGGCGAGCGCGTATTTGGTTCATGTCGCTCGGGAGTGCTATCTCATGATGACGCTTGAAGAGTGCCGGCATTTTTACGCGCAGGAAATTCGTTTTGCCGCCAACATCAGCACGCCGGGGCTGGTCGAGGCATACGCCCGCGTGCCGCGGGAAAAATATCTGGGTCTGCCGCCGTGGCAACTGGGTTCCCCGGAGCAAAGGGCCCTGTCCCTGACAGGCAAGATGGGCACTTCCTACTATGCGACGGAGGACCCGCGCGACGTGTATCACAACCTGGTGGTGGCGCTCGATGCCTCTCGGGATATCAACAACGGCCAGCCCAGCGCGCTCGGCCGGTGGATCAACGCCATGGATTTGAAACCGGGCGACCGCGTGTATCACTTGGGATGCGGCGTGGGCTATTACACAGCCATCATGGCCGAAGTCGTCGGGCCGAATGGCAGCGTGGTAGGAATAGAATTGCATCCCCAATTGGCGGCGCGCGCCAAGGAAAATCTCTCTGGCTATCCATATGTGACCGTGCACGCTGGCGACGGCGCGACGTTTGATCCCGGTGCGTGCGACGCGGTGTTGATCAACGCTGGCACGACTCACCCACACCCACAATGGTTGCGAAGGCTGCGACCGAATGGGCGCCTCATCGTGCCGCTGACTGTCGCCGTGACGCCAACTATAGGGCAGGGCATAATGGCCAAAATCGTTCGCGAGCCCGCCGGGTTTTCCGCGGAGGTCGTCACGGTTTTGGCGATTTTTTCTTGCACAAACGCGCGCGATCCTTTGCTGGAGCCGCTTATGCCAAAAGCCCTGACGTCCGGGGCGCTGCTAAGACTGAGGTCCATTCGGCGCGACGTTCACGAGCAGGGGGAAACGTGCATCCTGCACGGAAGCGAAGTGTGCGTCAGTAGCGCGGAGTTGGCCGCGGATTTTGCCGCTTCGGCAAATTAGGCGAGTGCTTCTTTCAGGCAGGACGATGTGCACCTGCGCTGTGAACCTGTTTTTTTAAATTAGAAACGTGTGACGATGAAAAGGCCGCCGCCGAGTGCCACGATGTCCTCCAGCACCGCAATGACGAAGTCCGGCACGTTCAGCGCTTTCACCGAGCGCGTGCGGACTTGGTAGCCTGCAAAGGCTCCGACGATTCCTCCGAGCGCGCCTAACACGGCGCCGAATGCAAATCCTTGCCCTCCTGAAACAGCCACCGCGGCGCCTGAAAAGCCTCCCGTTAGGATCCGAGCAGCCAAGCCTACTGGCTTCGTCCGGGCCGGCGTGGCGGGAAGCTGGTCGGTAACGAGCTCGCCGACGGCGAGAAGTGTGAAGATGACAACCGCGGCGGTGGACCCCATGAAGGAGAGCGGCGTGTTGTGAAGTTGGAGCCAGTTGCGATGGGCAGCCCACGCGACCACCGCGGGAGCGGTCATGGCCCGCAGACCCGCTATAACTCCAATTGCGAAGGCGAGAAGGAGAACGTAGGAAGCGCTCATGGGGGTGAGAGATATACCGGTGCTCTAGGTGGTGTCAAGGGAAAGCAATAAGAGAACGGACTTGAGTGAAGAAAATGACGAGCTGTGTGGGTCTGCGTCCCATCTCGCTGGAAACCTTGTCCATCAGCGGGGCAAGTCCTAATCGCGTGTGTAGCGGCGAAGTTCTCCAGGAGAACAAGGGCGAACGATTGTGTGGCTCTCTGCTTGCCCGGATTCCTACCCTAAGACAAACTCAGACATGAATCGCAGACTGTCGCGGCTTGATGTTTCATGGAGGAGGCTTCTCATGCGCTGTACTTTGTTCATTCTGGTGCTTCCTCTGCTGCCCCTGACGAGCCGGGCGCAGAGCGCGGTCACGCCGCAGACAGCCTCCTCTCAGGCGGCCCCCGCGCCGCGGTCACGGCCGAAAATCGGCGTGGCTCTCGAAGGCGGCGGCGCACTGGGCTTGGCGCACATCGGCGTTCTGAAATGGTTCGAGGAACATCACATCCCGGTGGACTATGTCGCCGGAACCAGCATGGGCGGGTTGGTGGCAGGCTTCTATGCCACCGGAATGAAACCGGATGAAATGGAATCTCTGATCGAGGGCCTGAACTGGCGAAAGATTCTCGGCGACCGCACACCTTACGAAGACCTGTCGTTCCGGAGAAAGGAAGATCAGCATGCGTATCCGAACTCGCTGGTGTTCGGATTGCGGCGTGGACTTGCGGCGCCCGCCGGGCTCATTCCGGGCCATCAAATCGGCTTGCTGATTGATCGCGTGACGCTGCCCTACTACAACGAGCCGTCGTTTGATGCGCTGCCGGTGCCGTTCCGCTGTGTGGCGACTGATTTGGTCAGCGGCAAACCACACGTTTTCAAAGATGGCACGCTGGCGGAGGCATTGCGCGCGACGATGTCCATTCCAGGAGCGTTTTCTCCCGTGCACGACGGGCAGGCCGTTTACGTGGACGGCGGTTTGATGGATAACCTGCCAACGGATGTGGTGCGCGAGATGGGCGCGGACATCGTGATCGCCGTGCATTTGGAAACGGCGTCGGTGGAGGCGCAGGAGATCAAATCCATTTTTAGCGTGCTGAACCAATCGGTGCGCGTGGTGCTGGCGGAAAATGAAGTGCGCGGGTTGTCCCGGGCGGACGCCGTGGTGTCGGTGCCGTTGGCCGAGTACAGCAGCGCAGCCTACGACAAAAACAAACCGATTATGCAGAAGGGCTATGACGCTGCGAAGGAACGGGCGCATCTGCTCGACGCGTTCGCGCTGAGCGAAGCAGATTGGGAGGAGTATCACCACGCGCGCGAGGCCAGGAAGCGGACCGATGTTCCCCCGCCGCAGTTTATCCAAGTGCAAGGAGCCAGCACCGATGGAGCGATAGACGTAGGCCTTTACATGAAATCCTTTCAGGGAAAGCCGCTGGATCCGCAAAGACTCGACCACGTGCTCACGCGGCTGACCGGCATCGGCCGCTACGACACCGCGGGCTACCGTCTCACGCAACAAAATGGCCAGACAGGGCTGCTCATCCAGGTGGTGGAGAAAATTAATGCGCCGCCGATGTTTCAGCCGGCGTTTGAAGTGGACGGCTCGCAGGGCGGCAACGTGGACTTCACCATGGGGACGCGCTTCACGTTCATGGACGTGGCCGGATTCCGCTCGGAATGGCGCACGGACTTGCTGCTGGGAAATACCTACGGCATTCAGACGGAACTCTACCGGCCATTTACCGCGGAGAGCCACTGGTTTTTTGCGCCGCACGCGGATGCCAGCGATACGACGTTTCAGATTTATGCAAAGAATGATCCGCTGGCGGATTACCGCATCTACCGCACGGATATTGGAGCCGACCTGGGATACAGCTTCGGACGCTTCAGCGAATTGCGGATTGGATACGAAGTCGGCTCGCTTGAAACGAAGCTGCGGCTGGGGCAGCCGGAAATTCCCGTGGTGGAAGGACGCGTTGGGCAGGCGCGGCTGCACTACCTGCTGGATCACACCGACGATCCGGTGATTCCGCGGCGGGGCGTCACGGTGGAATCGAATTTCCGCTGGTTTGACGCGAGTCCGGGCGCGAAAGACGCATTCCCTTCGATGGATTTGAAGCTGGGGTATTTTCAGCCGGTGACGCGGTCGGCTTCGCTATTCTTGCAAAGCGAGGGCGGCACGACGTTTGGCGTGACGAGCACGGGGATTCCTCAATTTTTCCTGGGCTCGCCTCTGCGCCTCAGCGCGTATGGGCAAAACGAATTCCAGGGCAATCAGTATTATTTAGTCCGCGCAGGATACCTGCACGATTTGCTCACGTTGCCGCCATTTCTCGGCAAAAAAGTCTACGCCGTCGGAGCCTATGAGTTCGGCAAAATGTACGGGGTGACCACTCGCAGCGACTTCCCGAACGATGTCGCCGCGGGCGTCCTGGCGGAAACCGTTGTGGGCCCGTTCTTCCTCGGTGGCAGCGCGGGAGATTCCGGCCATCGCAAATGGTTTTTTCAGCTAGGCCGTGTGTTCTGAGGGGAAAGCGTTGGCAATACCTTGCCAACCTGGGAAGACCGTCCCGGGGCGGAATTTAACCGCTTATACTTTTCCCGGCTGCGATTAATTTTTCTATTTTCCCTTGCGCGCTTTCTATGGCATGTTCGCAATCGTCCTAAGGAGGACTACGTCCATGCAACGGATGAAACATATAGGCCGTTTTGCGGCGCTGCCGGAGCGAGATTATCGCGGCAGCGGGCGGGCGTCGTCCACGCTCTTCCGTTAGCCCGATTTTCTTCCGGCACATTTTAAGAATGATTCCGACCTAGCGCGGCCACAGGTGTGCCGCATTGTTACGCGAATTTCGCGACTCGCGCGAGTCATCGCTCTTGGCGTGTGCGCGATGCGTTCGAACAACCATGAGCACGTCCCGAAGCGCGGAAAGCGCTTCTTAGAAAAGAGAAAGTCATGGTCACCATCAAAGTGAGCGCTCCTACCTCGTTCAGATAAATCAGAAGCAGATCTCCTCGATTCTGCTTTGGATTGTGGCCGCGCTCCTGTTCTGGGATCTCGTCATCTTGTTCGTTCATAGATTTACGCGCACGAGCAACCAGTCTTTCGACGAATCGCCAGATATCCGCTTACCCTGACCATCCAACATCAGTCCTAGTTTGAAAACTCTTGACTTTCGCTTTTTGTTCGCCTATAGTGCGGGGCGGTAGAGGAAACGGGAAACGGGTGGCGCCGCCTCCATTGCCGATCAGGCTCTCACGAGTCGGCCGCCACCCGTTGAAAGTTCCGAGCCGTAAGCGGGGGGAGGGGTCGGCTTGCAAGACGATCCCTCGATCCCGGAGCCAAAGAAAAATCATCGGCTCGCGCTCGGAGAGAGTATACGCATCCTGCTTCCCTTTCAGGAGCCGTCATGGACGTCTGTGTCGAAAGCGTAGTCCCCACTCCCGCCATCGAAGCAATCAATCTAACTCCAGCAACCACCGAGGAAAATGATCACGCGACATCTTCCGACCCACATCATGGGCAACAGGAGACGGACGCGGAGCAAGAAACTGTAGCCCAGGGCCCTGAGGATTCTGCTGCTATTGCGGATTCACCGGAAACGCCGAAGACGGAAGCAGCGGCAGGGAAAAATCCGTGGTCCGCGTGGGCGTGGCTGGGATTATGCAGAACCCGCGAGGCGAAAAACCTCGGGCCTAAAGGCCCAAGCTACAGGATGCCGATTTCGAACATTGTGCACGTGGATGTGGACGCGTTTTTTGCGTCGGTGGAACAGGTGCTGAATCCCAAGCTGCGGGGAAAGCCCGTGCTGGTGGGACGCGGCTGTGTGGCTTCGGCGAGCTACGAAGCGAAGTTCCTTGGCGTTCGAACGGCGATGAGTTTTCGCGAAGCGCTGCGCATCTGCCCGAAAGCGATCGTCGTGCCCGGGCAGTACGAGCACTACGCGGATTTTGCCGAGCGCGTGCGGCGGATTCTGGAAACATACACGCCGGCGGTGGAGACCGCGGCGCTGGATGATTTTTACCTGGACTTTGCGGGGACGGAGCGGCTGTATCCGGATTTTCCGGGAACGCTGCGGCGGCTGCAGATGGAGATTTTGAAGCGCACGGGGTTGAGCGTTTCGGTGGGCGCGGCGCGGACGAAAGTGGTGGCATCCATCGCGTCGCGGCTGGAGCGCCCGCGTGGGTTTCACATCGTGGCTCCCGGCGAAGAGGAATCGTTCCTGACGCCGTTGCCCGTGGAGAAATTATGCGGGATTGGCCATGTGCACGCGGGCACGCTGGCGGAACGCGGCATTGCGAGCATCGGGGAATTGCGCCAGGTGCCGAAGCTCGCGCTGCAGGCCGCCTTTGGCGAGGTCATCGGCCAGCAGATTTGGGAGCGGGCGCGCGGGCTGGATGGCCGCGAAGTGCTGCTGCCTTCGACGCCGAAATCCGTTTCGCGGGAAACGACGATCGAAGGCGGCACGATTGACACAGAGTTTCTCGGTGGGCTGACCGAATATTTGAGCGAGCGCATCGGCTCGACGCTGCGGGAATACGGCAAGCAGGCGCGCACCATTGGCCTGCGCATCCGTTATGTGGATCACTTTTCGGCGCATCAGGCGGTGCGCCTCACGAAGCCAACAAACGATGAGCGCGAGTTGCTCGCCGCGGCAAAAGAGCTGTTCGACAAATTGTTCACACGGCGCGTGGCGGTGCGGCTGGTGGGCGTCAACGTAACGAATCTCGAGGCCGACCGCCGGCAAAATGAATTGTTCGATACCAGCGCAAATCGCCGCTGGTATTTGAACCGCGGCCTCGATTCCGTCCGCGGCCGCTACGGCTGGAACGCCGTCTTCTATGGCAACGGTCTCGAACTGCGCGAGCATTACGCCAGCAAGCCGAATGGCCTGGTGCTTTCGACGCCGTGTCTCTCGCGGTGAAGAAGAAAAAAACCGGGTCTGAAAACCCGAGCTACAAGAAAAAAACGGAATTGCTGAGTTTTACCTCCCCCTTCCCTGCCTGATTCGAATGAACAAGCATGCCCGCCGAAACGCGGACATGCCTTCTTCCCTTTCCAGACCGGAGCTCTCGTGTTCGTACATTTGCATTGTCACAGCCACTATTCATTTCTGCGCGGCGTGGCGTCACCGGAAGAGATCGTTGCGGCTGCGGTGGAGCAGAAGATGCCGGCGGTGGCACTGACGGATTCGAATGGGTTGTATGCGGCGGTGCCGTTTTATAAGGCAGCGCTGGATGCGGGCATCAAGCCGATCATCGGCGTGGTGCTGGATGTGGACTTTTGTGGTTCGAATGACTCTTCGACTGCGCTCAAGGCAAGTGCGTTTCGAAATTCGAAAAGCACAATTCGAAATTCGGCGAATGCGCCACTGACACTGCTGGCGGCGGACATGGAGGGCTACAGCAATTTGTGCCAGCTCGTGACGCTGCGGCATTTGGGCACAACCAAGTTGTCGCGGGATGCGGCTGCTGCGGCTGGTAAAGAAGATGGCCGGCCGGTGACATTGCAGGAATTGGCGGAGCAGAGCCGCGGCGTGATAGCGCTGTGCCCAATGCCGGCGCGAATGCAGGATGCGATCAACCGCAGGGGCACGATATATCGTGCCCCTACTCGACCAGAGGCCGATGCCCACGGGCAAGGATCGCCTGACACGAGTCACGAATCACCAGTCACCTGTCACTTCGCGGAGTTGAAAGAAATTTTCGGCAATCGCCTGTACATCGAGGTGCAAATTTTGTCGCCGGGGGACCGCCGGATGTTGCGCGAAGCCGAGCGCATCGGGCGCGAACTGGGCGTGTCGCTGGTCGCGACGAACAACGTGTATTCTCTGCGGCCGGAAGAGCACCTGCATCATCGCGCGGTGAATGCCATTCGAACCGGCGGATTGCTGACGACCGTTGCCCCGCCCGAAATTACGACCAGGGAGGCGTGGTTCAAGCCAGCGGCAGAAATGGAAACACTTTTTCCGGATCATCCGGAATTGCTGCGCGCGACGATGGAAATTGCGGACCGCTGCAATTTGCAGCTGGAGCTGGGGAAAACGATTTTCCCGGAATTCAATGTGCCGGAGGGTGAATCGGCGTTTTCGTATTTGTGGAAACTGAGTTTCGAAGGCGCGCGAAAACGCTACAAGCCTTTGCGGCCGGAAGTGCTTTCGCGGCTCACGCATGAACTCGAGGTCATCGAAAAGCTCCACCTGGCGCCGTATTTTCTGCTGGTGTGGGACATCGTCGAGGAAGCGCGGCGGCGCGGAATTCCTGCAGTGGCACGCGGCTCGGCGGCCAGTTCGATAGTGACGTATTGCCTGGGAATTTCGCGAGTCTGCCCGCTGCGCTGGGGGCTGTACTTTGAACGATTTTTGAACGAGCAGCGCGGCGATTGCCCGGACATTGACATTGATATCTGCGGCGCGCGGCGCGATGAACTGCTCGATTACGTTTATGAACACTGGGGCGCCGAACATGTGGCGATGATCGGGAGCTTTATCACCATGCACGCGCGGCTGGCTGTGCGCGAGGTGGCAAAAGTGTTTGGCGTGCCGCCGGGCGAGGTGGACCGCTTCACGAAGCGCCTGCCGCACCGGCCGGTGCGCGAAATTCTAACGGCAATCCGCGATTTGCCAGAATGTCAGGATCTTCCCGTGAACGACGAGCCATGGAAAACAATCCTGCATGTGGCGTTGCGGCTCGACGATGCGCCGCGGCACCTGGGGATTCATCCCTGCGGCACGGTGATTTCCGCGCGGCCGCTGAGCTGGCTGGCGCCGCTGGAACGCGCGACAAAAGGGATCGTCGTCACGCAATACGACATGAACGCCATCGAGGCGCTCGGGTTGATCAAGATGGATTTGCTGGGGCAACGCGGGTTCACGACCATGTCGCTGGCGCTGGATAACATCGAGAAAAAAGAGGTTAAGGAGACAAAGGAAGTAAAAGAGAAAAACAACGTTGCGGCAGACGGAGTGACGCCGTGTCCGCGGCCGCGTGAAATTGATTTTGAGGCGATACCGGAAAATGATCCCGCGACGTGCGAGGTCATCGCAACGGGGCGAACGATGGGCGTGTTTCAGATCGAGTCGCCGGCCATGCGCGGGCTGCTTCGAATGATGAAAGCGCAAACGCTGGAGGAAATCGCGCAGGCGCTGGCGCTGATCCGGCCGGGAGCAGCGGAGTACGGATCGAAAGAACTGTTCGTGAAAAGGCTGCATAAACAGGAAGACGTCACATTCCCGCATCCAAAACTCGAGCCAATTCTTGGCGACGCACTTGGCGTATGTATTTTCCAAGAACAGGTTATGCAGATTTCCCAGGCGCTCGGAGACATGACATTGGCGGAAGCTGATCTTGTCCGGCGGTCAACCGTAAAATATTCCGGACGTAGCGACCACACACGCTTGCGTGGAAAATTCCTGCAAGCCGCGGGAATGATGGGACTGACCGCCGCACAGCGCGAAGAAACGTGGATGATGGTGGAAAAATTCGCCGGATTCGGATTTTGCAAGGCGCATGCGGCGACGTATGCGGACATTTCGTACCGCATGGCGTATTTGAAGACGCATCATCCGGCGGAATTCCTCGCGGCGATGTGCAGCGCGGGTGCGGGCTTCTATCACGTTTCGGCGTACGTGGAGGAGGCCAAACGCTGGGGGATCGAGGTGCGGCTGCCGTCGGTAAATCGTTCGCGAATGGAATACACGGCGGAAGACGGGGAGAACGGAAGACGCGCGCTACGGGTTGGGTTGATGCAGGTAAAAGGGCTGCGAATCGAAACGATCACGGCGATTCCGCGGGCGCGGGAAGAAGGCGGAGCGTTTCGATCGCTCGAAGATTTTCTGCGGCGCGTGCCGGTGGAAAGCGATGAGATCGAATCGCTGATCAAATGCGGAGCCTTTGATGGGATAGGCGATGAAACATGCCGGATGACGCGGCCGGAACTGCTGTGGCGCTGGAGCCTGCTGCAGGTCGAGAAAGGCGCGCAGACAAGAGCGTCTGTGCCAATGGGAGCAGGACAGGCATTCCTGCCTGTCGTCTTTTCCGATGAAGACAAAAGCGGACAGACAAGAATGTCTGTCCCACAGTACACGCTGGAACAAAAGCTGAGCTACGAGCGGGAAATTCTGGAAGTTTGCGTGAGCGGGCACCCGCTGGATTTTCTGCCGCGTAACGGCGAAGCATGGAGCGACGAACTGCCGGGCCTGCGCGGGAAACGCGTGACGCTGTGCGGCTGGGTGGTGACCTATCGTCACGTTGGAACGAAGAATTATCGCAATATGATGTTCGTCACGCTCGAGGACCAGCGCGGCATCTATGAAGTGGTGCTCTTCCCCAATGTCTACGACCGCTATGGCGGTCTGGTATTTGAGACGCGCACGATGCGCGTGACCGGGCGCGTCGAGCAGGATGGGCAGATCAATGGAGAGAAACTGGAAGCGCTGAAGAAGTGAGAGACGAAAATCGAAATACGAAATCGGCTGATGAGTAGGAGAGAGTTTTGAGTTTTGAGTTTTGAGTTTTGAGTTTTGAGTTTTGAGTTTTGAGTTTTGAGTTTTGAGTTTTGAGTTTTGAGTTTTGAGTTTTGAGTTTTGAGTTTTGAGTTTTGAGTTTCGAGTTTCGAGTTTCGAGTTTCAAACATGCTATTTCAGACGAAAAAACAAAACACCGCGCCACCAGCGGAGCCGGAAGCGGGGCGGCCGGCGGAAAGCGGGGAGGAGTGGCTGGGGCGCAACCGCAGCAGCAAGCGGCGGCTCTGGGAGCGGCTGAATCCGCGCAGCCGCAAACAGATTCGGGTGATGGCTGAGGCCCTGGCGCTGCAGCAGACACACGCACAATTGCCGGAACCGCAGAGGGCGCGGCTCAGCGCGGCGATAGGCGAACTTGAGCGGCTCGCCGGGCGGATACGGGCATTACTCCAGGAGGTAGCACGGCGGACACCACCGGGCGAGTGAGGGTTGCGGGGGGGCTGTTACGGCGGGATACTTTTAGTATGCCTCTTTCCAACAAGCGCGGCACCCTTCTGATTATGGCGCTGTCAACGGCGTTTTGCGCGACCGCTGTGCCCACCTGGGCGGACGAAATTCGCCTAAAAGACGGTAAAAAGCTTTATGGCGTGATCGTCTCCTACGAAGACAATATGTTCAAGGTCAAAACCGACTTTGGATATGTCCTCGTGGAAAAAGACAAAATTGCGTCCATCGTTCCAACCACGGCGACGGATAAACCGGAAGCGCAACCCGGGGCCAAGGCTGCGGCCGCGCCACCTTCTAAGCCCGCTAGCGACTCGCAGCCGCTAGCGCAACCGGCGCTCGCATCTTCCTCAGAAACTTCCCTCGCGCCGACCAACGCCAGCGTGAAAGAGGTCAATCCGGCTAGCCCCGGAAAGACGGATAAGCCTCAAACGAGGGTGGCGAATGTCGCGTCCAAACCCGAGCTTCCGGCAAACGCGCCAGCTTCCAACACCTCTACGACTGCTGCTAAAGGAAGTGTTGCACCGGCAACAACTGGGACGGCTGCTTCCGCTGCACCGGCTGCTGCCCCGAAGGAGCCTGAAGTACCGGCGAATCGAGAAGATGTCCAGGGCAATCTCTACACGAACTACACGCACGGCTTCCGCATGTACAAAGCGCCGAGCTGGAACCTGCTGGAAGAGGCGCGCAGCGCGCTGCCAAACGCAATCGTGGCCATGGGCACTCCCAACGAATCGACGCTGCTCGTGGTCGGTGCGGAAAATACGAAAGAACCGCTGGATGTGGCGGCGGCGGCGGTGGAAAAACGGCTGCACGACGTCTACTCCAAGTACCAAAAGCTTTCGCAGCGCAAGACGGTCGTTGGGGGATTACCGGGGGTGGAGTATCAATACCGCGGTACCGCAGATGAACACGAGTGGTCTGGAAGACTAGTAGTCGTGGCGCGTGGGAAGGATATTCTCACTGTCTTGGGTATGACTTATGCTGACACCGACCTTATCCAGATTCAGGAAAACGTGATTGCTCGCGCTATTGCCAGCCTCAATTTTGACGTGCACTAGCCTCGCCGGGATGGTTTTCAGTTGTCAGTAAGAGAAGAGGGGGCAATTCGACCCTGTCCCGTCCGCTGCACCCAGCTGCGGGGGGCAGGACTGGCCAGCTACTCCGCGTATGTGAAATGCAACCCCTCCCCCGTTTTTCGTAGGTGTCCGCTAGGGCCTTCGGCCCGCGAAATCTCATGAAAATCATTAGATTAGATGGACTAACTGGGCAAGGAAAAATCGAGGAAGCGTTACGTTGCGCGGAGATGCCAGGTCTAGCCGGCGGCGGCGGCTTCGCTGGCTTCGGCTACTTTGCGGTGTTCGCGGATCAAGGCGATTAGGGCTTGGGCGGCGCGGGGTAGGCTGCGGTCGCGGCGGTAGACAAGGCCCAATTCGCGCCAGAGATCCAAACCTTCGACCGTAAGAAGCTTGACATCGCCGGCCTTCACGTAGTCCTTGGCAAAGTTTTCGCTGATGATGGAGATTCCGGCATCGGCGGCGACGAAACGCTTGATCATGCCAATACTCGGCAATTCCATGGTGACGTGAATGCGGGCGCGGTAGGGGCGAAACAGCTTGTCGAGGACCTGGCGGGTGAATCCGGTTCGCGGAAAGATGAGCGGCTGCTCGGCGACTTCGGCCAGCGTGATTTTCGAGCGGTTAGCAAGAGGGTTTCGCGTGCTAACCATGAAGCGCAGGCGATCCTTGGAAATGTGATGCACTTTCAGGTTGGGAGATTTGATGGGTAGCGAGACGATGCCTACGTCCACGGAGCCGTCTTCCACGCGCTGCAGAATCTTATGGCTGAAGTTGCGGTAAATGCTGATGTGCACCAGCGGGTAGCGGCGCTGAAATTCGGCAAAAATATCGGGGAGCAGGTAGAGACAGGTAGCTTCGTTGGCGCCGAATACGATGGGGCCTTGCACCACGTTGCCGCGATCGGCGACGACCTGGATCGATTCGTCGCGCAGACGCAGAAGTTTTTCCGCGTATTCGAAAAGAACTTCGCCGGCAGGAGTTAATTCCACGGATTTCGCGGAACGATCGAGAAGCCTGGCCTTGTAAGCCTGTTCGAGCTGGCGGATTTGCGCACTAACGGCGGATTGCGAGCGAAATACCTTCTGGCCCGCGCGAGAAAAACTCTTCAGCTTGGCAACGAACACAAAAGTGGTAAGTTGATCGAAGTCCATAAGCAGTACGCTGGCCGGGAATTATAACGGATTCTCCCCGCCGAAAGCGGAACTATTCTCCTCCCTTTCACGCATGAAGCGCGGCTTGCGAGACCGGCGCGGCAACGGGTGACGGAACGATGCTGTGGCGATACTTGAGCTGGGCAAGGATGGGTTTCCAAGTCGCTTCCACCGTGCCCTGAAAATGGACCGGTTGCACGCGCACCAAAGGCAGCGTTACACGGCGCGAAAGCAGTCTTGCAGCCCGGGGACTTGCAGTGAAGTCGACATGCTCTTCGAGCGCACGCCGCAGCCAGAGCTCTTCGTTGGAATTCAGATCCGCGAGGGAAACGAACTCCTGGTGGAGCACGTCTTCGGCTTCCGCGCGGAGCACGTAGGCAAGCCCGCCCGTCATGCCGGATCCAAAATTGAGGCCGAGCGGGCCGACAATGATGGCCACGCCACCGGTCATGTACTCGCAACCATGCTGGCCGACACCTTCGACGACCGCGAGCGCACCGCTATTGCGGACGGCGAAGCGTTCGCCAGCGCGGCCCGCGATGAAGAGCTGGCCGGAGGTTGCGCCGTAGAGAACCGTGTTGCCGGCAAGAACGTCACCGCGCCTGGAGGCGGCGAGTCCGGCCGTAATCGAGATGGTTCCGCCAGAGAGACCTTTTCCGACGTAGTCGTTGGCTTCGCCGGTCAGCTTCAGTGTGACGCCTTCGGCGAGAAACGCGCCGAAGCTCTGCCCAGCGGAGCCGTGGAAGGCCTGCTTGATCTCGCCAGCTGTCGCCAGACCCTGATTCCTCCGGCGGACCAACTCGCCGCTGAGGCCTGTACCCACGCTGCGATCGGAATTTTGAATTGGTTGAGACTCGTTCTGCAGCGCGAGCGAGGCGTTGAAATGAACGGAATCCTCGAGGGCCGTAACATGGAGGCCGGGTTCTTGCTGCGGGGCAACGCGATTGGATTCCGAGATGGGAACGATCAGCAGCGGATCCATTCCGGAACGCGCGCCGAGCCGGTCGTACCAGCCGGTGAGTTCGCTTAGGGAACGCACGCCGAGTTGCGCGAGGCGATTGCGAACTTCTTCCGCGAGGGAGCGGAAGTAGGCGATCACCATTTCCGGCTTGCCCTGGAAGCGCGAGCGAAGCGTTTCGTCCTGGGTAGCGATGCCCACGGGACAGGTATTCAAGTGGCACTGGCGGGCCATAACGCAACCAATGGCCAGCAGCGAAGCGGTGCCAAAGCCGAATTCATCGGCGCCGAGAATGGCGGCAAGCACGATGTCGCGGGCGAATTTCAGGCCGCCGTCCACGCGGAGAGAGAGGCGTGAACGGAGGCCCGCGCGAACCAGTGTGTCATGTGTTTCGCGCAAACCAATTTCCCAGGGAAGGCCGGTGTTCTTGATGGAGGTGAGCGGCGAGGAGCCGGTGCCGCCGTTGTGCCCGCTGATGGTGATAACGTCCGCGCCTGCTTTGGCGACGCCTGCGGCGATAATTCCCACACCCGCGCCGGAGACGAGCTTTACGCCGATGCGCGCGCGGGGATTCACGGCTCGTAAATCGTGGATCAGCTGGGCGAGGTCCTCGATGCTGTAAATGTCGTGATGCGGCGGCGGAGAAATCAGCGGCGTCCCTGGCGTGGCGTGCCGAATTCGAGCGATGTATTCGCTGACTTTCTTTGCAGGCAGCTGGCCGCCTTCACCGGGCTTGGATCCCTGCGCCATCTTGATTTCGATTTCTTGGGCGTGAACCAGATAGTCGGTGGTAACGCCGAAGCGCGCGGAAGCGACTTGTTTGATCTTGTTTGCTGCGGCCGGTTCGTAGCGGTAGGTGTTCGGGTCTTCGCCGCCTTCACCAGTATTGCTGCGGCCGCCCAATTCATTCATGGCCAGTGCGAGAGTACGATGCGCTTCTGGACTCAACGAGCCGAGAGACATCGCCTGCGTGCTGAAGCGCTTGACGACGGATTCCAGAGGCTCGACTTCGTCCAGCGGAACGGCGGTGTCCGGCAAGGTGTCCAGCAAGTCGCGCAAGAAAATGCGGCCCTGGAGCTCACCCAATTCTTCAAACGCGGAATAGGTCTTCGCGCTGGGGGCTTTCACGTGGGCGTGAAGACGCCGGACGACTTCCGGCGAATTGGCGTGCAGCTCGGCTCCTTTCCGAAAGCGATACAGACCCGCGTCGGTCATATCGTCGGATTCACCGGAAAACGCCGCCGTGTGCATTTTCAGATAATCGGCGAGGAGATCGTCGAGCGATTTTTGGCCGGGAAAATCCGCGGCGTCTTCAAAAACATCCGCACAGAGTTCTTCAGACAACCCAACAATTTCGAAGAGCTGGCTGTTGCGATAACTCGCCAGCGTGGAAACGCCCATGCGGGCGAGAACCTTGCGCATTCCGGCATTGAGGGCCAAGCGCATTTTCTCCGACCCGGCGGATTCGAGCGATTCCGCAAACTGATCGGCGAGATAAGGCACGACCGCGCTGGCGCCCGCGGCGATAAGCAGAGCGACGTGATGTGTGTCAAACACCTGGGCGGATTCGACGATCAGCGGCACTTCCCACAGGCCTTCGCGCACCATCGCTTTCCAGATGGCCGCCGTGGCGAGCAGAGCGGGCAACGGCGCGCGCTCCGCGCCAAGTGTGCGATCGGAAAGGAGGAGGAGTCCCGGGCGCCCGCTGCTACTCAGAGGGGTAGTGGAAAGCTGAGCAAAACTGCAGTGCGCCCCCGAGACTCCAGTTGCGGCGGGAAAGGTGAAATCGATTTGCTGCGCGGGGCCGTAGATGGCCTCGAGTTGCGCAAGTTGGCCGGCGGTGATGACCGGGCTGGGCAGCGTGACGCCGTCCTTCATGTGGACGTCGAGGGACATGACATGGGTTTCGCGCAAGGGATCGATGGGCGGATTGGTGACTTGCGCGAAGCGCTGCTTGCAGTAGTCCCAGAGCGTTCTTGGGAGCGCGGAGAGAAACGCGGGCGGGGCGTCATCGCCCATGCTCCAGTCGGATTCCTTGCCGTGGACGAGGCCGGAGAAAAGAATTTTGAATTGGTCTTCGGTCCAGCCGGCGGCGGCGGCGATGCGCTTCGGATTTTCAACGATCGTGGATGGGGCGCCGGACGTTGCGGTCAGTCTTCGTTGTGGAGTGGCGTTGCGCGCTTGTTGAATGGCAAGGCGCTTGAGGATGTCGCGCCAGCGCAGGAAGAGTCCGGTAACGGGATTCGCCAGAATCATTTCGCCGGGGCCTAGACGCTGGCGCTCGGCGATTTGCGATTCTTCCAGATCCACGAGGCCGGTTTCCGATCCGGCAATCAGCAAACCGTCATGGGTCAAGGTGTAGCGCAGCGGGCGCAGACCATTGCGATCGAGTTTTGCACCGACGAACTGACCGTCGGAAAAAACCAATGCCGCGGGGCCATCCCAGGGCTCGAGGCGCTGCGAAAGGGCCGTCAACGCGCCGCGCACGTCGCGCGAAAGCAGCGGATCTTTCTCAAAGGCCGGAGGAACCATCGCGAGCATGGCTTCCTCGGAGGACAGGCCTTGCAGCAGCCGCAGCTCGAAGGCGTTGTCGAAGCTGGCGGAGTCGCTGACGTTTTCTTCGAGAAGCGGAAACCATGGGCCCACGGTTAGCCGCGCGCGAATTTCACTGGACTTGGCGCGCAACCAGCGGCGGTTGGAGACGATGGTATTGATTTCGCCGTTGTGCGCGACGTAGCGGAACGGCTGCGCCAAATGCCACGACGGCTGGGTGTTCGTCGAATAGCGCTGATGGAAGACGGCGAACGTGGTCGCGAAGGACGGATCGCGCAAGTCTTCGTAAAATTGAGGAAATTGCCAGGGCGTGAGCAGGCCCTTGTAAACGACGGTCTGCGAGGAAAGCGAGCAAATGTAACAGCGGGGCGGCAAGAGCGATTCGGTGCGTTTGCGCAAGAGAGACAGGCGCCACTCAAAGCGCTGGGCGCGGCGCGAGGGGTGGAACGGCTCCACAAAAAACTGCCAGATCTCTGGCATGGTTTCCAGAGCGCGGCGTCCCAAAGAATCCGTGTTCACGGGAACGCGGCGCCAGCCAATGACGCGCAGACGCTCGGTGTCGGCCGCGCCTTCAATCGCCGCGCGCGCTTCCCGCACGGCAGCGCTGGGAATAAAGGCGAAGCCCACGGCAAACATTTCGGGGAGCTCGATTCCCTCTTCCTGCGCGCGGGCGCGGAAGAAAGGGATGGGGAGCGAAGTGAGCAGACCGGCGCCGTCGCCGCTGGCGCCATCGGCATCCACGCCGCCGCGGTGCGTAAGGCGTTCTAACGCGGTCAAGGCGAACTGGATAATGTCGTGGCTTGGTGCGGCGCCCAGACGGGCGATGAAGCCGGTGCCGCAGGCATCGTGGTCCGGGTGGCCCCAGTTCGGGTGCCGGCCCTCCGCGGGCGGAGTGGTCGCCACTTGCTGGCTGGCGAGGCCTCGACGGCTCTGCGGACACATATTCGTTTATCGGACAGGAGGGCGGTGGTTGTACAACGCAGAATTTGAATTCGCTGAATTGATTTCTTGATAGGAGAGAGGGTCGGACCGACGTCGCTAGAATTTGGTGACTTCGGAGAAGTGGAAGTCGCGGACTTTCATCGCAGGGACGACCATTTCAAAGGCTTCTTCGCCGGTGGCGCGGACGGCGGGGCTCAGCAATTCGACGTTTTTGAGCATTTCGATGAGCGATTGGTTGAAGCGGAAGTTTCGAACCGCTCCCGCAACCCTACCATTTTCAATGAGAAAGAGGCCATCGCGGGTCATGCCGGTCATGACTTTTTCGTAGGGGTCGACTTCTCGGATGTACCACAGGCGAGTCACAAGCAGGCCCCGGTCGGTGGAGGCCACCATCTTTTCCAGCGAGGAATCGCCGCCTGTGAAGACTAGATTCATAGGCGCCTCGCCGTATTCGTTTGGGAGGGCGAAACCGTGACCGGTCGGCTTTTTGCGGGCCGCCTTGGCGCTGGCGCGCGAATAGACGAGATTCTTTGGTATCCCAGATTCGACCAGGGTCACTCGCTCGCGGGGTAGGCCCTCGCCGTCGAACGGAGCCCCTTCTTGTAGCGGGTGGTAGACGTCGTCGGTGATGGTGATATTTTTGCCGAAGAGCTGCTTGCCCATGCGGTCGTTCAGGCACGAGCGCTTGTCGCGGAGGGCGGTGGCGGCGAAATCGTAGAAGAGGAATCCGACGAGATCGAGGACGGCGGCAGGCTCGAGGATAACGGTATAGCGGCCGGGCGCGAGTTCGCGCGCGTTTGCCGCGAGATGCGCTTTTTCGCTGGCATGCGCTGCGAGCTTCTGTGGGTCAAAAGCGCGGGCGTCCGGGGAGTTGGCTTTGGCCCAGCTTGCGGCTGGCTCTTGCTGCATGGTGATGGAAAATTCGGCGTGGGTTTCTCGGTAGGCGGCGAACAGGCCGCGCGAATTCCCGATGGCGGACTGGCTCTGGCCGCCGGCGAAGATTCCGGCAGCGACCTGGCCGTTCTTGATGGCCAGATCGCAGGCGTGGCGCACGGCATTGGCGCGATCCTCGGCCGTTAGGGCGGCTGTCCGGTTGACAAAACGATTCACGCGGCGGTAACGCTGCCTGCCGGGCATGGGGAGGAGAAGCGGATCCTTTGGCAGGCTGTGTGCCAGTGAGAGTGAAGCTTCGATGGCGGCGCGAAGGGAATCTTCGTCGAGGCGATTCGTGGTGGCGCGCGCGGTGCGGCCGTCCAAGACGGTGCGAATGGAAATCGTTACGCCGTGCTCGGCCACGTTTTGATGAATGCCGTTGTTGGCGAAGCGCGTGAGCGTGTCTGCGACTTCGTCTATGTGAACTTCGGTCTCTTCGGCACCCGTGGATTTGGCAAGCCGCAAAACTGTCGAGACCATTTGCCGGAGCTGGCGCTCGTCGAGAAGCTCTGCGCCAGTGGCGGATTGACGCGCCGATGCTTTTCTGACTTTGGCGGAGGATTTCATTGGTTCGAAAAGGCTGTCCCGATGCGCACGTTGCGGAAGCGCGAGGGAGCCGCTCCGTGGCCTGTTCCCATGGTCTGCATGGGCTGGCCTTTGCCGCAATTCGGGGTGCCCCAGAGCGTCCAGTGATCGAACTTGCAGATGGCGTCGCAGGAGTTCCAAAATTCGGTGGTGATTCCACTGTAGCTGGGGTTTTTCAGCATGCGGACTTTCTTGCCGCCCTTGATTTCCCAGCCGATTTCCGTGGAGAACTGAAATTGATAGCGGCGGTCATCAATGGACCAGGAGCGGTTTGTCTCCATCAGAATCCCGTCTTGCGTGTCGGCGATCAAGTCGGCGTAGTCCCAAGTGCCGGGCAGCAAGCTGACGTTGGTCATTCGAATGATCGGCAAACGGTTCCAGCTTTCGGTGCGCATCGTTCCGGAGGAACGTTTCAGGCCGATGAGGTGGGCGGTTTCGCGGTTCGAAAGATAACCGCGGAACTTTCCGTCCTTGATGATGTCGGTGCACTGCGCAGGAACCCCTTCGTCATCGTAAGCAAAGGTGCCGAGCCCCTGGCCGTGATCGAGACGTGCGTCCGCCACGACGTTGACGATGCTCGAGCCGTATTTCAGTTTATTCAACTGGTCGAGGGTGAGAAAACTGGTGCCGGCGAAGTTCGCTTCCTGGCCGAGGACGCGATCGAGCTCGATGGGATGCCCGATGGATTCATGAATCTGCAGACCGAGCTGACTGGCTCCGAGGATAAGCGTGCCGATTTTTTCCGGACATTGCAATGACGAGTGGAGCGCGACGGCTTCTTCGGCGATGATCGGCGCGTATTTCAGCAAATGGAGCGATTCGATGAGTTCGTAGCCCTGCAGCGCGTACTGTCCTCCGAAACTGTTGGGATACGAGCGCTTCTGGATTTCGTCGCCGTGGAAGGAAGTCGCGGCGATGCCGCAGCCGGAAATGACTTTGCGCTGGTGAATGCGGGAGCCGGTGCTCGAGGCAAACCACGAATCGATTTTGCGGAATTGCATGTCCGTCTCGGTCAGCGTGACGCCTTTCACGCGCCTCATCTCTTCATCCGCGGCCAGCAGCAGCGCCAACTGTCTCTCCAGTGGAATCTCGAAGGGATCCTTGCGAAATGGACTTTGCCAACTGTCAACGTAGGATTCTTCCGGGGCCATCACAACTTCGCCGCGCTTCGCCAGTGCGGAGGCTTTCGCGATGGAAACGGCTTGCGCCGCGCAGGCGGCGACACCTTCGCGCGTCAATCGGTCGGTGGAGGCAAATCCCCAGGCGCCGTTGGCCAGGACACGAATGCCGATGCCGATCGATTCGCTCTGCGCGAGCGTGCCGACCTGGCCGTTCTTGGTGGTGAGGTCGCGCTGCCGGATGTGCATCGCGCGCACATCGCCGTAAGCAGCGCCGTGCAGCCTGGCGGTATCGAGGGCGTTTGTGCAGAGATCCCACATCGAAGAGTCCGAAAGAATGAGTAGCTTACAGTAGGACCGGCCTCGTTGTCAGTGTTCACGGAAGCCGCGGCCCGGATCGGCATGGTCGAAAAGTATATAGTGGAACCTGCCGAAAGATTTCCTCGTGGAGACTCTTCACGCGAATTAGGATAGCGTAGGTATGAACCAACATCCCGGGGCAGCATGCGACATTTGAAAATTGTCCGGCTATTGCTCGTCGCGCTTCTGTGCGGATCTTCTTTCGCACCAAGAGGAATCAGCCCCGACCAACAAGACATACTCCGCGCGGCGCAGCGGTCCTACTATAATCTTCCGCGCCAGGGCTTCATTGAGTTTCAATCCTCGGTGATCCCGGATTAGAGGGCTATCCTCAAGGAAGAGCTGAAGTCGGACATACCCGCTGATCACCCGGGGAGTGAAGCTATTGAGTCAATTGCCTAGCGAGCTGAAGATAGACACCGCAGCTAGCGGAAGTGTGCACAGAATCGAGGATCAGTTTCTCGATTATCAGGTGAAAAAACGCTGATTCCCGTCTGTTTTATATTAGATCAGCAGACCGGTTTACCCCCCAACTAGGTGCCTTCCTGCCAGGATGCGAGATAACGTTCCTGCTCAGGCGTAAGCTTATCGAGCCTGTGGCCCATGGATTCGAGCTTGAGACGGGCGATTTCCTTGTCCAAGTGTTCGGGAACAACGTACACCTGCGGTTTCAGGTCTTTGTAATTGGCGCGCAGATATTCGGCGGAGAGCGCCTGGTTGGCGAAGCTCATATCCATCACCGAAGCGGGGTGCCCTTCTGCGGTAGCGAGATTGACGAGGCGGCCTTCGCCGAGCAGATAAACCTTGCGGCCGTCCTTCAGCTTGTACTCGTCCACGAGCGGGCGCACTTCGCGCTTGCCGCTGGACATCTTCTCCAGTGCCGGGATATCAATCTCCACGTTGAAGTGGCCGGAGTTGCAAACAATCGCGCCGCCCTTGATGTGTTCGAAATGCTCGGCGCGAAGGACGCTCTTGTTGCCGGTCACGGTGATAAAAACGTCGCCTTGTTTCACGGCTTCAGCCATAGGCATCACACGGAAGCCGTCCATCACGGCTTCGATTCCCTTCACCGGATCAATTTCAGTGACGATGACGTCAGCGCCTAAGCCCTTGGCGCGCATGGCCACGCCGCGTCCGCACCAGCCGTAGCCGGCAATCACGACTTTGAGGCCGGCGAGGAGCACGTTCGTGGCGCGAATCACGCCATCAATCGTGGACTGCCCTGTGCCGTAGCGATTGTCAAAGAAATGTTTCGTCATCGCGTCATTCACGGCGATGATCGGATATTTCAGGGTGCCGTCTTTGGCCATGGCGCGCAGGCGGATCACGCCTGTGGTCGTTTCTTCGGTCCCAGCAATCACATTGGGGACGAGGTCGGTGCGCTTGGTGAGCAGCATGGTGACGAGGTCGGCGCCGTCGTCCATGGTGAATTGCGGCTTGTGTTCAAGCGCCGCGCGCAGGTGCGAGTAATACGTTTCGTTGTCCTCGCCCTTGATGGCGAAGGTTGGAATGTTGTAGTCACGATTCAGCGAGGCAGCAACTTCGTCCTGGGTAGAGAGCGGGTTCGAGGCGCACAATACCGCATCGGCGCCGCCATCGCGCAAAGCGATCATCAAGTTTGCGGTTTCGCTCGTTACGTGCAGGCAAGCCGAAACGCGCAGCCCCTTGAGCGGCTGCTCCTTGACGAAGCGCTTGCGGATCGATTCCAGCACCGGCATCTGCTGACCGGCCCATTCGATTCTGCGTTTGCCGGGGTCGGCCAGCCCGATATCCTTCACATCACCCTTTTTCAGCTCAGCGGTTGCCAATGTCTTGCTCCTCAATCTTGGATTTTGGTTGCCAACGGGTGGACCGGGTCACTCCGTTAGACGGCTGGGTAACGCGTACCGCCCTCTTGACTAAACTGCGGAAGTTAGTGCCCTGCGCCGACTTCAGCGACAGCGACGGCACCGAGGCCTGCGGCCTTGCGGAGAGCGTCCGCGCGGTCCGTGCGTTCCCAGGTAAACCCAGCGCCATTTCGTCCGAAGTGGCCGTAGGCCGCAGTAGGTTTGTAGATGGGGCGGCGTAGGTCGAGAGTCTCGATAATGCTTTTGGGCGTCAACGTGAAGAACTCACGGATCAGGGAAGTGATTTTTTCTTCCGGCACTGTAGCGGTGCCAAAGGTGTCGGCCATGACGGAAACCGGTTCGGCAACACCAATCGCATAGGCCAACTGCACTTCCGTCTTGCCCGCAAGGCCTGCCGCAACGATGTTCTTCGCGATGTAGCGCGCCATATAGCATGCCGAGCGATCCACCTTCGACGGATCTTTTCCGGAGAACGCGCCGCCGCCGTGACGGCTGTAGCCGCCGTAGGTATCCACAATTATTTTGCGTCCGGTGAGGCCCGCATCACCCATCGGCCCGCCAATCACAAAGCGGCCCGTCGGATTGATGTGGTACTTGGTTTTCGCGTCCAGCATGGAAGCGGGAATGATGGGCTTAATGACATGCTCCATGACGGCGTCGCGGAGGTCCGCGTTCGAGACTTTGTCGCTGTGCTGCGTGGAAACGACTACGCAAGCCACACGCGCGGGCCGGCCATTGCGGTATTCAATGGTAACCTGCGACTTTCCGTCGGGCCGGAGAAAATCAACTTTGCGGGTTTTGCGAATCTCGGCGAGGCGCTGCGTGAGGCGGTGGGCGAGTTGGATGGGCATGGGCATCAATTCATCAGTTTCATCGCAGGCAAAGCCGAACATCAGGCCCTGATCGCCCGCTCCACCGGTATCCACACCCATGGCAATATCCGGCGATTGACGCTTGATGGTGCACATGACCGCGCAAGTGTCCGCGTCGTAGCCGTACTTCGCGCGATCGTAGCCGACGCCACGAATGGTGTGGCGCACCAGCTCATCGTAATCCACATGTGCGCTGGTGGTGATTTCACCGGCGACCACCGCTACGCCCGTGGTAATCAGCGTTTCGCAGGCGACGCGGCCTTTGGGATCGTGCTTCATCACCTCGTCCAGCACCGCGTCAGAAATCTGGTCGGCAATTTTGTCCGGATGTCCTTCCGTAACGGACTCCGACGTGAATAGGAAGTTTCGTAAGGCTTCGCTCAAGGCAGACTCTCCTTCGTGTTTTGCGAGGACGCACCGCTGCGGATGCCCCTGTAGACTCCAAGATTTTCTTAGCATTACAAAAGTACCATTGGGCGCGGGAAGAATCAACGCATTGATTCCAAACCGCTTAGATAGGGGTTAAACGGTCGAATTTGCAGGGTGAATGGACATCACGAACATTAATTGGTGACGATCAGGCCACGTCCGCGTCTTCTTCCGGCTCAATCTCGAGCTTTCCCTTGGTCTTTTTCGCCATCAGGTAGGAGCGAATGAAAGGATCCAGATCGCCGTCCAGCACGCGGTCCACGTCGCCGACTTCAAACTTTGTGCGGTGATCCTTGATCAAGCGGTAGGGCTGCATCACGTACGAGCGGATCTGGCTGCCGAAGGAAATATCCAGCTTGCTGGCGTCCAGCTTGTCGGTGTGCGCCTGGCGTTTCTGGATTTCCAAATCGTACAGCCGCGAGCGGAGCATCTTCATCGCCAACTCGCGGTTCTTGCCCTGACTGCGCTGGGCTTGGCAGGCCACGACAATGTTTGTGGGAAGGTGGGTGATGCGGACGGCGGTTTCCACCTTGTTAACGTTTTGGCCCCCCTTGCCGCCGGCTCGAAAGGTGTCCACACGCAAATCCTCCGGACGAATGTTGATTTCGATGCGGTCGTCAATTTCCGGAATTACGAAGACCGAGGCAAAGGAGGTGTGGCGGCGTGCGGCCTGATCAAAAGGAGAGATCCGAACGAGGCGGTGAACTCCCGTTTCACCGGCGAGCAAGCCATAGGCATTCTCGCCGGAGAACTGAATCGTGGCAGATTTGATGCCGGCTTCTTCGCCGGGAGTTTCGTCGAGCACTTCCGCGCCCATGCCTTTACGCTCGGCCCAGCGGAGGTACATGCGCAGGAGGATAGAGGCCCAGTCTTGCGACTCAGTCCCGCCGGCGCCGGGCTTGATGGTCATGATGGCGTTGAGGTGGTCGGTCTCGCCAGAGAGCAAAGTTTTTGTTTCAAGTTCGGAGATATAGCTGTCGGCGGCATTGAGCTCGCGGTCCAGCTCTTTCAAGAGATCGTTCTTTTGCTCCGCGTTCGTCTCTTCCAGCGCGAGATAGATATACGTTTCAATGTCGCTGGAGAGCGAAGTGAGTTTTTCGTCCGCGGCAATCTGCTCTTCGGCGCGCTTGCGGTCGCGGAGAACACCTTGCGCGGCTTCCTGATTGTTCCAGAAATTGGGATCGGCTACGCGCGCTTCGAGTGCTTTCAGGCGCTCGCGGTACTGCGGGCCGTCAAAGATAACTCCGAACGAGAGTGATGCGCTGCTTGAGCCCTTCGTAGCGGTGCTGCAGGTCTTCGAGAATCATGCTCTGTGTTGAAGTTCGCCCGCGGAAAAAGCGGGCGCTACTTTGCCTTTCGAAAAGTTGTCGCCACTAGAATAACGGAAACCAGCACGCAGAGCCAGGCGAACCAGTCGCCAGACCTTGTGTAAATCGTTTCGTCCGTTCGAAAGTCGTAAGGCAGGTCAACGGCGGCGCGAACGTCCGGCAGGAGCGGCGAGAAGATGCGGCCGTAGGGATCGACCGAAACGGTGTAACCGTTGTTTGTCGTGCGAACAATCCAGCGGCGATTTTCCACGGCGCGCACGCGCGCCATGCGCAGGTGCTGCTCGGGAGCGGCGGAGCGGCCAAACCAGCCATCGTTCGAAATGTTGATCAGGAGCTGCGCGCCATTTGCCGCGAACCGGCGCACTTCGCCCGCATAGATAGCCTCGTAGCAAATGAACACGCCGAACGTGTTCCCGCCCGGCAGCGTTCCCACGGCGTACTTGTTTCCCTTGTGGAATCCGCCGACTTCCTCGGAGACGCTGTTCACCACCTGGTGGATCAATGGAAACGGCTCGTACTCGCCGAAAGGAACGAGATGAATCTTGTCATAGACAAAAACGCGCCGCCCCTGCGGATCGAAGAGCAATGCACTGTTGTACGGAGCAACGCCACCATGCGGGACCACATCGGCAGGGTCTACCGGCGGCTTCCATTCGATCGCTCCAGCCAGGAACGGATGCTTGAAGTCGATCGCCAGCTTCGAAGCGATTTTTGCGAAACGCACATCTTGAAAAGAAAATGGCGCGGGCGCCTCTGGCCAGATCAAGAGATCCGGCTTTTCCGCCGAGGGCGCAAGACTGATTCGCTCGATTTCTTCGAGGTCCGCCGTATGGGTCGCAAACCAGTCCGAGGGATAGGAGTCGGCCTCTGGAAAATTGAGCTGAACGTCGCGCGCGAAATGACGTGCCGGCGCCTCGGGCACCAGACGCGGTCCAACGAACATCACTAGAAGAGGGATGGCCGTGATACCAGCGGCAATTGCCGTTCGCTTCTTGAGGTGCGGCGCTTCCGCCGCCAACGCCCAGACCAGCACCAAATTGAACGCTGCAACGAGGAACGATAGCCCGTAGATGCCCGTGACGGTGGTGATTTGAATGATCCCGAGATTCGCCGACGCGGGGTACCCAAGCAAATTCCATGGAAAACTAATCTCCGGCAAGTGCGCGCGGACAAATTCGAACGTGACCCAAATAAATGGCGCACCAAGGCAGGCCCACTCGACACTCCGGCGAGCGAGCCGATTTACCGCCCATGCGAACGTCCCGATCAAAATGCCCCAAACGGTCGCAATCAAAAATAAAACGCCCCAACCGCCCGCGGTGGAAAGACCTCCATGGACCGAGAGAACGGTCGCAATCCAGGGCACAGAAGTAAGAACAAACGCGATGGCATGAAGAAATCCGCACCCGAATGCCACCCGCGGACGCGCGCCGAGGACCGCCAAGACGAGAATCGCCACGCAGATCCAGGAATAGAAACTCAAATACAGCCCGGTGAAGGAAAGTGAGAGAAGAGCACCGGAAGCCGCGCCAACCACAACACGCAATCCCACGGGCGTTGGCGAACCGGCTTGCGGACGAAGGTAGGTGAGCCAGCGGCCCGCGGGCATCAGTGTTTCACGATGGCTTTGAAGCCCGCGCCCTCGAGGCCTTTCCTCGCGGCGTCGGCGGCTTTTTGATCGGCGTAGGGGCCGACCTGCACACGAAAATACTTGTCGCCCCGCGGAGAAAGAACGAACGCGGGAAATTTTTTCTTCTGTAAACGCGTCGCGAGCTCCATGGCGTCGGATTCTTTGGTGAGCGCGGCAACTTGCAAGGTGTAAGCGCCTCCGGGAATCAGCGGCGTAGTCGCCGGTTTTGCAGGGCTTCCCGCCGTTCTCGGCGGCGCCGTGGTCCGGACAAGGACGGGCGCATTCGGTTGCGCTGGCGGCGGCGCGACGGATTTCAATTGGTCTTCGTGCTTCCGGGCATCGCCCGCGTGGTAAAACTCCCAATCTGTTTTCGCAGGCGCGGCCGAGTCCGTTGGCGTGTCTGAAGGCGCTTTATTGTTCGTTCGCTTCGCGACCGGCTCCGGCTTTGGAGAAACGGAGACTTCCGGCTTCCCACGCAGATCCGTTGCGGCGCGCACCTGGCCGTCGTATTCATTGCGCCCCATCACGTAGCCGAGCGTGAAGAACACCCCCGAAAACAGCAGCATCAGCATAAACAAGCCGATGACATGCCGGCTTTCGAGCACACGCTCACCCGCGCCGCTTCGTTTTCCGCCAGAAGCCATTCTTACTTTTGTGGTCCCCCTAAATTCCTAGTCCACTGATTAATGATATCGATAGGCAGGGGAAACACAATCGTTGTGTTCTTCTCGACACCTATCTCGGTCAGGGTTTGGAGGTAGCGGAGCTGGATGGCGGAGGGTTGCGTTTCGAGAACTTTGGCGGCGTCGGCGAGTTTTTGGGAGGCTTCGAACTCACCTTCCGCGTGAATGATCTTGGCGCGGCGCTCGCGTTCGGCCTCCGCCTGCTTGGCGATGGCGCGCTGCATTTGCTCGGGGATGTCGACTTGCTTTACTTCGACTTTCGAAACTTTGATGCCCCAGGGCTCGGTGTCAGTGTCAAGAATGATCTGGAGCTTGGCATTGACTTTGTCGCGCTGGGAAAGAATTTCATCGAGCTCAAACTGTCCCACGATGCTACGGAGGGTGGTCTGCGCGAGTTGGGACGTCGCGTATTGATAGTTCTGGACCTGCGACATCGCCAGGTTCGCGTCCACGACTCGAAAATAGCAAACCGCGTTCACTTTTACGGAAACGTTGTCGCGCGTGATGATGTCCTGGGGCGGAACGTCTAGCGTTTCGAGGCGCAGATTGATGCGGTAGAGCGTTTCGATCGGCCATACGACAAAATTGATGCCTGCAGTCTTTGCCTCGGGGAGTAACCGGCCGAGGCGCAGCACAACGCCTCGCTCCCATTCCTTGATGATGTAGAGCGAATTCCAGACCCAGATCAGCAGAATCCCGAGGACGACGAACAGCGGTATCCCGATAAACCCGATCTCCATGTTTTCCTCCTCCATTCAGAAATTCTTATTTCGTCGCCGGGACGGCCACCTCGGCCGGCTCAACGTAAAGCTTTAGACCTTCCACTCGCAAGACTCGGACGGTCTTGCCTTCCTGAACGGACTGAGACGATTCCGCCTGCCAAAGTTCACCATGCACGCGAATCATCCCCTCCACGCCCGGCCGCAGAGTCGCAACCGTAATACCTTGGGCTCCGACTAACTCTTCCTTGCCCGTCGTCGTTTTCCATTTCCGCGAGCGCAGGACCAGCCGCATCAGGAAAACGACAATCAGTGCGCACGGCAGCGTCGCAGCGAGCGCTACGCTCATGCTCACTCCTCCGGGAGTGAGCGGCGAGCGGATCAGGAAGATCGCTCCCAGAAACATGGAGATCACTCCGCCTGCGCCCAAAACGCCATGGCTGGGCATTTTCGCTTCGAGTATGAAGAAGGCCATCGCCAACGCGATCAAGAACAGCCCTGCAAAATTGACGGGGAGGAAGTTCAGCGCGTACAGAGCGAGAACGAGGCAGATGCCGCCGATCACGCCCGGCGCAATCACGCCGGGATGCGTGAATTCCGTGTAAAGACCAAGAACGCCAAGAATCAGCAGAACAAACACGAGGTCCGGCTGCACGATGCGATTCAGAAATTTCTGGCGGGTGGAAAGTTCAAACGTCGCGCGCACCGGGTGCGTGAGATTCAGTTTTACCTGCGTACCGTCAAATCGCTTGATCTCTCGCCCGTCCAGTTGTCTCAGCAACTCTTCCGGTGTGCCGACCACCAGATCGATCATTTTGCCGTCGAGCGCTTCCTTTTCGGTGAAGGCCTTCGATTCGGTAATCGCTGTTTCCGCGAGGGCCGGGTTTCGTCCGCGCCTTTCGGTGAAACTGCGGAGAAAGGCCATGGCGTCGTTGTTGATCTTTCTGCGCATCACCTCGTCAATTTGCGGCACATATCCGCCAATCGCGAGGACGGGGGAAGCGGCGCCGGCGTGCGTCCCTTGCGCCATGGCGGCAATGTCCGCGGACAGCAAGATGTAAAATCCAGCCGAGGCTCCACGCGCGCCCGTCGGCGAAACGTAGACCGCCACGGGCACCTTCGACACCAGGATGTGCTGAATCATGTCCTTCATGGAATCGCTGAGCCCGCCCGGCGTATCCATGGTGATCAACACGAGCGCGGCGTTCCGGCGCGCCGCATCGGCAAGGCCCTCGTCGATATACGCTGCCAGGATGGGCTCTACATCCCCGTCAATTCTCAATTCCAGCACCAAGGGGCCGGAGGGCGATTCTTCGGCCGTAGCCTGCGGCAGCAAAAAGAAAATCGCGACGGCACCCCAGGCCGCGACAGAGATAGCCATCGCAAAGAGTCTGAAACGCGGATGACGTATCGTGCGCCGCAACCATCGGAACGGGTTTGTCACGGCGCACCTCCGCCGGGTTTTTTCTCGGCAGGTTTGGCATTCTGCAGATGTTCCAGCAGTTGTTTCGCTTGGGCATAATTCGGCGCAAGCTTCAAGGCGCGTTCCACTTCCCCACGCGCCAAATCCGGCTTTTTTTGTTCCAGGTAGATTCTTGCCAGCGTCGTGCGCACGGCCGCGGAATCGCGGGACGCCAGCGAAGCCTGAAGCTCTTTCACCGCGTCATCGATTTTGCCCTTGCGGCGATCGATTTCCGCCAGGCCGAGGTGCGCCGCGGCGTTGCCGGGATCCACGGCAAGCGCGTCACGAAATTCTTTCTCCGCAGCATCGGTGCGACCAGCGGACAGCTCTTCCCGGCCACGGCGGACGTGCACCGCTGGCGTGTCATTTGGAGAACCAGAGCCAGCGGTGCTTTCCGCCGATTCAGGCGACTGGATTTCCGCTCGAAGCGCCGTTACATCCAGCTCGGTCTTAATGCGAATCAGCTTCGACAGCGAGTCCCCTTTTGTTTCGAGCCGGATCGCAGGGAGTCCGTTGGGTCCAAATGTTTCCGCGGCAGTCTCGCGTTCCTGATCTGCCTCCGCTTTGTTGCCGGCCTTTTCCAGCGACAGGATTAAGAGTGCGCGGTCTTCCGCGTTGTCCGGTTCTCGTTCCGAGGCGTCGCGAAAGTATTTGGACGCCGCGCCGGCGTCATTCGCCTGGAGCGCCAGCAAGCCCAGATTGAACGGATAGTCGTCTTCGTCGGGATCGAGTTCTGCGGCGCGGCGAAGATCGGCTTGCGCGGCGGGTACTTTTCCCAGCCGTGCCCGGGCGATGCCGAGATTGTTCAGGATTTCCGGCAGGTCCGCGCCGGAAACCCTGATGTTCTGGCGCATCTCCTGCAATGCGGTGAAAACTTCCTCGGCGTGATCCGGCTGCCCGAGCAGAAGCTTGCAAACGCCGGTGGCGAAAATCGCCTGCGCGTAGCGATCGTGGGTCTTGGGCACTCGCGCGTACCAGATCAGCGCGGAATCACAGTCTCGCCGCGCGAAATACGCGTCGCCCAGGGCGAAATCCGGTTCGGGCCAATCGGGTTCGAGGCGAGCCGCTTCTTTTAACTCGCGCACGCGGTTGTCATCGTCATTGGCGACTAAGCCCCGAATGTAATGCTCAAATGCATCCAGGCGAAGGGGCCGCTGGTGCTTCGTGAATTCCTCAAGCTTCAGCGGGTAGTAATGATTGCTTGCGGAAAGCATTCGCCATACCAGTTGCGTGTGCAGATCCATAAGCGCAGCAAGAGGGCCGGTTTCCACCAACGGCGGGAGCAGCACCGTTGGATCTACCTTCAGCATTCGCAATTCGATGGTCAACGAATTTCCGTTCGCGCTGTACCGTCCGAACACCACAAAGTCGGCGTCCAAATCCTCGGCGACGTGCAGCATTGTCGCCCGACTGAACTTGGACGAACGTGGAAGCCCGTAGCGATCCAGTTCCAGCAAGCGTCCCGCATGCGAGTAAACCTGCTCGCCGGCCGCAGAGAGCCTTTGGATGGTGAGTTCTTCCAGGCCTTCGCTAAGCCATTCCAGGCGCGGCGAAGCCCCCCCATTTTCAAACGGAAAGACCAGGTAGATTCCCTGCTGAAATCCCGGCGTCGCCTGTTTTTGCGGGCCCGCCACCGTTTGTTGTGCGGGAGCGGAGAGGCTTCCAAGAATGAATACGCTGGAGAATACGATCAGATAACGCGCACTGAAGAAATGCCGCACCATGCTTCTGGCATTGTAACAGACGCAAGCACACGTTTCTCGTCAGACCCTTGGATGTAGTTGAAACTGAACCGTGCTACGTTGGCTTAGGGCTGTGCAGTTTCCGGCGGTTTCGGAGCAAGAACTTCCTGAATCGCCGGGTCCTTCAGAGCCGCCGCGAAGGATGGATCGGTTTTTGCCGCGGCAAGTTCCTTGTAGCCTTCGTCCTTGGCCTTGCGAAGATAGATCAGGCACCGCTCCAGATTTCCGGCCTCAGCGTACGACTTCGCCAGCAGGAAATAGAATCGTCCACGGTCGCCGACGGAACGGTCCTGCAGAAGCGAACCGCTTCTCGAACTGTTGTGCTCGAAAAGCTGAGGATCTAACGAGAGCGCATGGCGGAAGGATGAAATGGCCTGCTCGTACTTCTTGTCGCCGAAGTAGGCATAGGCCAGGTTGCTGTACAGGACGGCCATATCATTACGGATACCGATGGCCTTCTGATACGCCCGGATAGCCTTGCCATATCTCTTGCGCTGATACCAGATGGTGCCAATATTGTTCTGAGCATCCGCGTACAGAGGGTCAGCCTTCGACGCGCGCTCGTAATACTTGAGAGCCATCGAAAGCGCCGACTGCTGATGCAGCGCGATGCCAAGCTTGTTCAAATAGACGGGATTCCTGGGTTCTTTATCGGAAAGGCTTTTGTAGACTTGCGCGGCATTCCGATAATCCTTCCGAACCATGTATAGATCGGCGAGCTGCTCATCTGTCAGTTCGGGCCGCACGACAATGACAGAGGACTCCGCGGGCGATTGCGGCTGAGATTGCGCAATACGCGGCAGTACCGGCGCACTTGCGCTTTCTAGGAGCGATTGTCCTGCGGATGGGATCGAAAGACTGATGAGAAGAACCACTGCTGGAAACGCCAATCGAGTTCTGATCATGGCGGATCTCCCTTCTCCGGCTTGGGTTTAGCCTTGTCGGGATCCTTCTTCTTGTCCCCAAAGATACCAAAAATCTTCTGCAAAGGGTTCTTTTTTTTCTCCTCGGCCTGTCCCGTGGGGTTGGCGCCAGGTTGGCCGGTCGCATCCGGTGGCCGGTTCGGATCGCCCGGGGAGATGGGCTGACCGTTGGCATCGACTTGCGCCGCCTTGGGTTGGCCGCCAAAGACGTGGGACAGGAACGAGCCCGTCGAGGAAAGGAGGCTGTGCCCGCCGTGGAGTTCGCAGAATTGCGTGGGGGCTGACCCTGCGACGTAGACTTCCTCCCTGGTCGTGGGGCAGTTGGGGGTGGCCAGTTGGAGTGATTCGGGGTCGATCACCACGGACTGTACGCCATCGGGCATGGCGAAGTCTTTCACGTCGCGGTAGGCTGCCAGCGTCGTCGCGCGGGTCATGAAATCCGCCCAGATCGGCCCTGCCACAATGCCGCCGGTAAATCCCAGGTCCCGATTGTCATCAAATCCGATCCAGATCACGCAAAGAAGATTTGACGTGAAGCCCGCGAACCATCCGTCTCGCGAAGTGCCCGTTTTCCCAGCCGCCGGCAGTGTAAAGCCGCGCGCCCGGACGCCCGCGCCAGTCCCCCGGTTCAGAACATCTTTCAAAAGACTGTCCACCAGGAAAGCGACGCGCGGATCGAGCACCATATGCGTTTGCGGCGCGAACTTTTCCACCGGCGTCCCATCCGCGTTGATGACGCTTCGCAGAAACTGCGGCTCGGCGCGCATCCCCATGTTTGCAAATGTCGTGTATCCGGCCGCGACGTCAATCGGCGTCATTTCATAAGCGCCGAGCGCGACCGCGGGCGTCGGCTGAATATTGTTGCCCAGGCCCATCTGCCGCGCGACCTGCACGACCCGCCCGTAGCCGATAAGCTCAGCGACCTTAACGGTCGCCACGTTGAGCGAATTCGTGAGCGCATCGCGCGCGGTCACGCGGCCCATGAACCGTTCTCCGTAGTTGTTGGGCGTGTAGTCCTTGCCGTCGAATTCAAAGGTAGTCGGCTCGTCGTCAATCGTCGTGGCTGGTGTGATCACAGGCTGCACGCCGTCCACCGCATTGTCGAAAGCCGCGGCGTACACAAAAGGCTTGAACACCGATCCAGGCTGGCGACGCGCCAGAGCGTGATTGAGCTGGCTCTGCCCGTAATCTCTTCCCCCGATGACCGCCTTGATTTCTCCGGTCTTGGGATCCAACGCCACGAGCGCCACTTGTGCCTGCGGAATCGGCTCGTTGCTGCCCTTCTTCGCCATTTCCCGTTTCCACTTGTCGTATTTCTTCGCCAGCAGCGTGTCCACGTTCTTCATGCCCGCATCCACGGCCACCGCCGCCGCGCGCTGCAATGCGGGGTCGAGCGTGGTGTAGACGCGGAAATTCTCGCTGAGCAGCTCGTTCTCTGAATACTTATCGAGCAGGTGGTCCTTCACCATGTCAATGAAGTACGGCGCCTCGCCGCCCGAGTTGGACGCCCGCACGATTTTTAGCGGCGCTCGTTTTGCGTCTTGCACGTCTTGCTCATTGATGTATTTGTTTTCGAGCATCTGCGTCAGCACGCGGTCGCGTGCCAGCGCACCACGCTCCGGATGGCGGTCGGCGGAAGAATAGAAGTTCGGCGCGCGAATGATGCCCGCAAGGTACGCGCATTCACCCAGTGACAACTGCCGCAGATCTTTTCCAAAGTAAGCCACGCTGGCCTCGGAAAACCCGCGAACGCCAAAGCTGCCGCGATTGCCGAGGTACACTTCATTGGCGTACAGCTCGAATATCTGCTGTTTCGAAAAGCGCTGCTCGATTTCGAGCGAGACCATGGCTTCCGCCAGCTTCCGCCGCATGGTGCGCTCGTTCGAAAGGAAAAACGTGCGCGCCACCTGCATGGTAATCGTGCTGGCTCCCTGATAGTGCTGGCTGCTGTGCCGCAAGTCGGCCCATGCCGCGCCCACGATGCGGATGAAGTCAAACCCTCCATGCTCGAAGAAGCGCTTGTCCTCGGCCGAGAGGATGGCGTCAATCAGGGTGACCGGTAGATCGTCGTAACGCACCGGGCGCCGCTTCTCCCGGGCGCTATCAAAAAGGTTGGTGATGAGATCCGGCTCGATTTCCGCGGTATCAACTTCTGTGCCGCCGGAGAGCGCCCGGATGGAACGGACTTTTCTCCCCCGGAACTGTACAGCCAAGGCGTTCTTCCCGCCGAAGTAGGAAAGCTTGGAAGGCCGGATGTCCACCGCATTGTCCCGGAGGGTAAATTGACCAAGAGAGTTGTCGTCATGCTCCGGCCGGTATCCCACGCGCGTGAGATACGTCGTCAAATCCTCCGGTCCCCACGCCTGGTCCACCGAAATGTGTTCCGGGGCGGAAAAAATCTGCGTGGTATTCTGCAGCACATGGCCGGAGAGTCGCGCGTCAATCAAGCGCGAATACTTGACGTAGTAGTAGGTAAAAACTCCGCCGGCGGCGAGAAACATGGCGAAGACGACGCCTAGAATGGTCAGGCCGATAACGGAGGTAAAAAATCCCTTTTGAACGCGAATGCGCAATCCATGACTCCCTGGGGCTGGGCTATTATTGTCTCGCAAGAACATGCCCTAGGAAAGACGGCGTTCTGCCTTCCGCGGTTGCCCGCGATGCATCGGGAGCGGACAATGTGGTTTCAGCGCCATCACAGGATGGACTTGTTCTCGCTGGATGGAGCAAAATGCAGATCCAAGTGGTACATCAGCAAGTCCACGGGCACGGTGTATTCCACGGAAATTTTCACCACCGAATTCGTTGAGAGCACTTTGATCGCTTCACGCTTCACAGGAATTTCCAGATCCTGCGCCATCTTGAAAATGTTGTCTCGAATCTGATCCTCGTTGTAGCGGTTCACGACCGCGAAGCGCGCCTGCTCCTGCATCTTGTCGCTAAGCTGATAATCGGAGATGTAGGCCGGTACAACTTTAACGGCGCAATAAATAATGAGCAGGATGATCGCCGTAATGACGACGGCCTTGAGCTTTCCTTCCCCGCGCTCGGAGCGCCGGCGAGCCAAATTACCGCGATCATGAATGTAATCGATAGGCAAGAGATCCGTCCCCCGGGCCGACCTGTCCCACGCACGACGTGAACCGCGACCGGTAAACACGTAGATGCCCTCCGAATTAACGCTAACACCCGCATGGAGGCGTGTCGAGAAAATGGCGCGGCCTGTGTTCCAGGAAAGGAACGGGTTGACGTCGTGGCCGGAGCTGAATTGAATTCATCAGTTGAGCCGATTCGGCGGACTAGTAGGCTCGGGCAAAAATCGCGCGCTCGGTGGACTGCTTGCCGCAGGCAACGCAGTTTCCCGCGGCGCCCTCCTGGTCCAGAGGAATGCAGCGCATCGTTGCACGGGTTTCTTCTTTAATCTTGGCTTCGCAGGCGGCATTGCCGCACCACGAAGAAAAAGCAAAGCCATCTTCGACGGCCTTCTTCAGGTCTTCGTAGTCTTTTGCGTCGTGCGTCCGGCTCTTGCGGAACGCCAGCGCTTTGTCATGCAGCGATTGCTGGATCTCCACCAACAAGCGCTCGATGGTTGCGGGCAAATCGACCAGTGAAACGCTGATCTTTCCTTCCCGGCCGGGACGCTCGCGGCGCGCCAGGACGGCGGCCTGTTTCGCAACATCTTTGGGCCCTAGCTCAATGCGCACCGGAACTCCGCGCATCTCCCAGTCATTAAATTTCCAGCCCGGACTGTTGCCTTCGCGCTCGTCCAGCGTGACGCGGATATTGGCTTTCACTAACTCGGCCTTCAGTTTGCGCGCGGTGTCCAGGACGCTGGCCTTTTCCTCGTCGGTTTTGAAGATGGGAACAATGACGGCTTGGTACGGCGCAAGCTTGGGCGGCAGCACCAGACCTTGATCGTCGCCGTGCACCATGATGATGGCGCCGATAAACCGCGTGGAGAGTCCCCACGAGGTCGTCCAGCAATGCTGTAACTGGCCCTTCTGGTCGAGGTATTTTACTTCGAATGCTTGGGCGAAATTCTTTCCCAGGAAGTGTGAGGTGCCGGCTTGCAGAGCCTTGCCGTCGCCCATCATGGCTTCCATTGAAAAAGTTGTGTCGGCGCCGGCGAACTTTTCCGCGTCGGACTTTCTTCCAGGAATCACGGGAATCGCCGCGTCATTCACCGCAAAGTCCGTGTAGATGTCCAGCATCTGCCGTGTTTCGGCTTCGGCCTCTTCGCGCGTGGCATGCGCCGTGTGGCCTTCCTGCCAGTAAAATTCCAGCGTGCGCAGGAACAGTTTGGTGCGTAGCTCCCACCGGACCACGCTGTTCCATTGATTCATCAGCACCGGCAAATCGCGGTAGGACTGAATCCACTTCGACCACATGTGGCCGATGATGGTTTCCGACGTGGGACGAATTACGAGCGGCTCTGCGAGGACCTCCCCGCCGCCTACGGTGACCACCGCCAGCTCCGGCGAAAATCCCTCGACGTGATGTTTTTCCTTGTCAATGAAACTTCGCGGAATCAGCATTGGAAACGCCACGTTCTGGTGGCCCGTGGCTTTGAACCGCCGGTCCAGCGCCTGCTGGATGTTTTCCCAGAGTGCCCAGCCGTACGGCCGCACGATCATGCAGCCGCGCACCGGCGCGTAGTCCGCCAACTGTGCTTTGAGGACTAACTGGTTGTACCATTCGGAAAAATCCTGTGCGCGGGTAGGTAGCTTTTCTTCGGCCATGCGGCGGTTTATCCGTCCCTCTCGGTTGCGATTGGTGCTGCCGTGTAAACTCAAAAGCGTATCGGACGTGCCTGAGGGTGTCAACGCAGGGAACTTGCAAACGCGCTTGGCACGGCGCGTTCGAAAGCCTACAGGTCTTGCGGTGGTTCGTGCAACGCATTACTATCGCAACCGTCTTTAGGCAGGCATTCCGTCGCTAGCCGACCGCAACAGGTTCTGAGGGAGAAATCACGCCATGAAACGCATCACTTTGCTTACCCTTCTCGTACTTTGTGCCGTTCCGCTGGCTAAGGCGCAGGACTGGGCGCGCACCACTTTGGAAAAGTCCCCGCGGCACCGCGAGTGGGTCGCCGTCAAGCACGATGGCCGCTCGGTGGAGACATTCGTCGTCTATCCGGAATCGAAAGGCAAGACGCCCGTTGTTCTCATCATTCACGAAATCTTTGGAATGACGGACTGGGTGCAAGACCTCGCGGATCAAGTTGCCGCGGCGGGTTACATCGCGGTCGCTCCCGATCTGCTCTCCGGAATGGGACCGAACGGCGGCCGCAGTAGTGATTTTGCAGTAGGCCAGGCTAACGAAGCCGTGAGCCACCTAAATCCGGATCAGGTCACGGCGGACTTGAACGCTGCCGCAGACTACGGCCTAAAGATTCCCGCTTCGAATGGCAAGTTGTTCGTCGGCGGCTTTTGCTGGGGCGGCAGTCAAACGTTCCGATTTGCTACCAATCGCGGAGACTTGTCTGCCGCGTTTGTTTTCTACGGCGGGCCGCCCGAGAAAGACGCGATGGCTCGCATCAAGGCTCCGGTCTATGGCTTTTTTGCGGGTAACGACGCGCGCATCGGCGCCATGATTCCCGATGCCATTGTGCAGATGAAGGCTGCGGGCAAAACCTTTGACATTGTGACGTATGACGGGGCCGGTCACGGCTTCATGCGCGCGGGCGAGGCCCCCGATGCCAAAGATGCGGATAAAAAGGCTCGCACCGACGCCTGGGCCCGCTGGAAGAGCCTGCTCGGCAAGTAGGGCCGGAACGAAGTTCCGCGGCGGATAATGCGACTGCTAAAAATCTTGAGTACGATTCTGTGCGTACTGGTTCTGGCCGTAGCTGCGGTTTTGTTTGGCGTTTATCGCTACTACGACCAGGAAAAGCGGGCGCTGGATGATCTCGCGCGGCAGAGCGCGGAGGCGCGCTCCTTCGGTGGGAGCTACATAAAGCTTGGCGCGGGCGTAACACACTACGAATTGGCTGGGCCCAAGGATGCGCGCACGATTGTTCTGGTACACGGCTTCTCTGTACCATATTTTATCTGGGATCCCACCTTTGACGCACTGAACGCGGCGGGGTTTCGTGTGCTCCGCTACGACTTGTACGGCCGAGGCTGGTCGGACCGTCCGGACGTACCTTACGACCCGGACCTATTTGACCAACAGCTTGTGCAGTTGCTTGGCGCACTCAACATCACCGAACCGGTTGACATCGTCGGCCTCTCCATGGGCGGGCCGATCACGGTGAATTTTGCGACTCGTCACCCCGCAAGCGTGCGGAAAATAGTGCTCTACGATCCGGCATATGGCAAGGGTTCCACGCCGCCATGGCAGGTTCGCGCGCCCCTTGTGGGTGACTTCGTCATGAACGTGCTGCGAGCGCCGACGATGACGACTTCACAACGCGACGATTTCGCGCACCCTGAACGTTATCCCGATTATTTTACAAAGTACGCCACGCAGATGCGCTACGAAGGGTTCCGCCGCGCCGTGCGTTCCACCATCCTTAACTTTTTCCCGGTGGACAATACAGGAGCGTATACAGAGCTTGGCAAGAGCGGCAAGCCCGTGCTGCTCGTCTGGGGCCGCGCTGACCAAACTGTCCCCTTCCTCGTGAGCGACAATGTGCGCAAAGCAGTGCCGCAGGCCGAGTTTCATGCCATCGACGACGCAGCGCACTTACCTTTTTACGAGCATCCCGAAATCGTCAATCCCATCTTGGTTGAATTCCTGCGGCGCTAGACCGATCGTAATCCGTTCGCGGGACCCTTGTAGGGGATTGCGAATTCGGCGTGCTCGGGGTGGAGGTGCACTTTCGCGCCGAGGTATTTCCCTTTTCAGAAACGAACGCTGCGGCGCCGGGGGTTGTTCGATTGTCGCATGCCTAAGAACCCAGTTTTGCGGCCTGGCGTACCTGTCCGCCTGGACAGGATACCGACACGAGACACTTTTGCGCGCAATCCTTGCCGTCGAAAGTGCCTCGCGCTCAAAATAAAGACACTATGAGAAACACCAAACCTCTCTGTCTTCTTGCTTTTTTCTCCCTAGCCCTGTCCGCAAGTCCTTGCCTTGGCCAGCAAAGGGTCTTCGATTGGCGCCCCGGCAACGACGAGAGCGTGCGGCTGGACCCCGCAAATTATCATGCCGGTCTGACGTATCACACGCTCGGAAACGGCGGCAATATTCAGGTGGACATCAAGTCGGAGCAGCCAGTCGCGATATTCCTGGCGAACGCCGAGGAGTGGAACGCAGCGCTGAAGAATCCCGAGGCCTTGGCAAACCTGCGTCAGTTGTGCCCGCGCGAGCACGTCGTGGATACCAGATTTACATGCTTCGTCCCTCCGGAGCCGATGACCCTCGTCATCCACGATGAACGCAACAGCCTGGACCCGGCCGTCTTTGCTGGACTTGGCGCCGTCTTAAGCCCGCACGATAAGGCCGAGCGCGCGGTGGGCGAGGGAATTGCGGCGGTGTTGACGGGACAGGGCTCCGTCACGCGCCGTTTCAACTCTCCGAACGATGTGCACATCCAATACTTCCGCTGGGACTGCGTGGAGAATTGCATCCAGCCGGAGTTTCAATGGTTTAACCAGGTGAAAGAAAAGTACGAGCTCACCTCTTTCTTGAAGGTTTATGGCGGATTCACTCCCGATCACGACAGCGACCAAATCAGTATTAAAATCAAATCTCCCGTGCCAATGATTGTGGCCATGCTGCCCTCGCAAGTTGCGGACCAGCTGCATGGGAGGCCCGATACGCTTGAGTCTGCGCTCGAGAAAAACTCCTGCCAGCAGCGTGGCGTCCAGTCTCTGGAGTTTCAGTGCACGTTCAACGTCGCTGACGGTCCGCAGTCTCTAATCGTCGTTCCCGAGCCGACCGTCAACGTCCCCAATCACAAAAAAGCCGAAATTGCCATGCAGGTTGTGCGGTGTATCGCCAATTGCGCCTTGCTGGAAAGCAGAAAATAACGCGCCGACGCATTTCCTGTCCCGCCTTCCCGTTCTTCCCTAGAGCACACACGCTTCGAGTTGCCGCGGGTTCCATTCCGCCGGCACCTCGGGGTGTGTTTCCCGCATGTGGATCATAGTCTCGGGGAGGGATGGCTTGTGCAAACTCTACCGCTTTAGCGCCGCGCAATTCAGCTTTGCTTCCGTTCCAGTTCTTCCCATCGCTGGTAGAGCTGATCGACGGTCTTCTGCGCCTCCCCCATCTCGGAGAGTGCATCTTGGAGACGAACGCGATCTGCCATTACCTGTGGGTCTTCGAGAGCCACCTGCTTGACCCGCAGCTGCTCCTCCGCCTGAGCAATGCGCTCCTCGATGCTGGCAAATTCTCGCACCTCTTTAAACGATAGTTTCTTCTTGGGGGAGGCAGCCTGGGCCGTGTCGGAGGTGGGACTCAGGCGCGAACTGGTGGCTTCCGCGGCCGGTTTTGCCTGCGCCAGTTGCTGCCGCTGCCAGGCCTCCCATTGTGAGTAGTCGGCAAAGCGTTCTGCTTTGCCCAGCCCGTCTAGGCCCAGCACCACAGTGGAAACACGATCCAGCATGAATCGGTCGTGCGTCACCAGCACCAGTGCCCCGAGGTATTCGAGCAAGCTCTCTTCCAGTATTTCCAATGTGGGGATATCCAGATCGTTCGTCGGCTCGTCGAGCAACAGCACGTCGGCGGGTTGCAGCATGAGCTGAGCAATCAGAACGCGCGCGCGTTCGCCGCCCGAAAGGCGTCCGACTCGCTGGTTCAAGTTTTCACTGGAAAAGAGAAAGCGCTCGGCCCACGACGCCACATGAATCACGCGCTCCTGATAAATCACAGCGTCACTATCCGGCGCCAGTGCCCGACGCAAAGTGAGGTCGGGATCGAGTTCGCGATTCTGGTCGAAGTAGACGACGCGTAATCCATCCGCGCGCCCAATCTTTCCGGACTCCGGCTTAAGGTCTCCGCGCAACAACCGAAGCAAAGTTGTTTTGCCGCTGCCGTTGGGACCGACCAGCCCGACGCGCATCCCCGACGTGACACTGAACTGAATGTCTTTAAACAGCGTACGGCTGCCGATTCCAAACGAAACTCCATCGAGCGTGATGAGCTGCTTGGTTTTTCGATTGGTGGCGGAGAAATCGATTTCTGCGTTGGCCGTGCGGCTGCGCGCGTTCATCTCCGCGAGCTCGCCGATCATCTCCTTAGCTTTGTCAATCCGCGCTTTGGCCTTCGTAGCCCGCGCTTTCGGACCGCGCCGCAGCCACTCCAATTCCGTATGCACGCGATTTTCGAGCGATTCTTGCCTTTTTTTCTGCGCGTGCAGGTACTCTTCCTTGGCCTCCAGAAAACAGCTGTAGTTCCCGCTCACGCGCAGCGCCCCATTCTCGTATGCGCGATTCAGCTCCACCATCTCGTTTACGGTGTTTTCCAGAAAATAGCGATCATGGCTGACCACCACGCACGCGAACGCCGCATTTTGCAGAAGAGATTCGAGCCACTGAATTCCCGCAAGGTCCAAATGATTGGTGGGCTCATCCAGCAGCAGAATGTCCGGCGCCTGAACCAGAGCTTCGGCAATGGCCAGCCGCTTGCGCCAGCCGCCCGAAAGCGTCGCAGCTTCCGCTGCAAGGTCCGCGAAGCCCGCCCGACCCAGCGTTTGCGCAAAACGGGCAGCGCGCTCGGATTCCGGCACCGCCGCGCACTCCAACGCACCCATGATGACCGAGCGAACGCTGACACCCGCGGCAAATTCCGAAATCTGCGCGACGTAGCTGAGCCGCGTCCCTTTACGGATCGCTATGTCCCCGCGATCCGGCTTCACGCGCCCAATAATCATTTCCAACAGCGTGGATTTGCCGGAGCCATTCGGGCCGATCACCCCGATGCGATCCCCTTCGGAAACGGTAAACGAAATATCCTGGAACAGCGGCGCGACGCCGTATCTCTTCGAAAGGCCTTGAGCGCTGATGAGCGGTGGCAAATTTCTCGGTCTTCTCCCGTACTTAGTTTAACCTTGTGGGGAACAGCAGCGGAAACCTGGCAACTGTATTCCGCAACTCCGATGAGTTTCTCACTTGATTCACAAATTTGACGCTTTGATTCTTGGCGCCGGCGCCGCCGGGCTGCTCTGCGCCATCGAAGCCGGCAAGCGCGGACGGCGTGTCGCCGTGCTGGAGCACGCCGATCGCATCGGCAAGAAAATCCTGATCTCCGGCGGCGGCCGCTGCAATTTCACCAACCTTCATTGCCGGCCGGGGAACTTTATCTCCGCCAACGAGCATTTCGCCAAGTCCGCACTATCCCGTTACACGCCCGGGGATTTCATCGCCCTCGTTGAAAAACATCGCATCGCCTACCACGAGAAAACGCTCGGCCAGCTCTTCTGCGACCGCTCCGCGCAGCTCATCACGGACATGCTCGAAGCGGAATGTCGCGCAGCCGGCGCGCAGATTTTTCTCAACTGCAAGGTTCACGAAGTCCAGAGAACAACCCAGTTCACCATGCGAACCGAAACGGCCGAGTTCCACGCCCCTGCCTTAGTCGTTGCCACCGGCGGACTTTCCATCCCCAAAATGGGAGCAACCGCCTTCGGCTACGACCTCGCGCGTCAATTCGGCTTGAACATCGTCCCCACCAAGCCGGGCCTCGTGCCCTTTCTCCTCGGAGGAAAAGACTTCAAGATGTACAGCGACTTGGCCGGCGTGTCCGCCGAAGTCATTGCCTCCACAAATCACCACGCCTTCCGCGAAAAAATGCTCATCACCCATCGTGGCTTGAGCGGACCCGCAATCCTGCAAATCTCCTCCTACTGGGAAAAAGGCCAGCCCATTCGAATCGATCTCGCACCCGATCGAGAAATCGCACCCGCAATTCGCGCCGCAAAGGTTCGCAACATTGCCGCGGTCCGCTCGGCTTTTCTCGGAATCCTGCCGAAACGCTTCGCCGACCGCTGGCTGGAAGCCAACAAACCCGTCGCCTGGAGCAACGAAGCCCTCGCAGAATTCGAACAGCGTGTCCATGACTGGCGCCTCACTCCCGCAGGCACGGAAGGCTACGAAAAGGCGGAAGTCACCGCGGGCGGTGTGGACACCAACGAGCTATCCAGCAAAACCATGGAAAGCAAAAAAGTTCGCGGATTATTTTTTATCGGCGAGGTCGTGGACGTCACCGGCCATCTTGGCGGATTCAATTTTCAATGGGCCTGGGCTTCCGGCGCGGCAGCCGGACGCGCGTTATGAAGGAACAGAAGCGCGACGAGCGCCGGTTCGGGGCGTAGCAGCTGGATTCTGCGCGGCCTTCGCTTCTTCGTACGCCACATACTCTTCGTACGGCCCCTTAAAGTCTTCGATCTTCCCATCCTGAAAATGCCAGATGCGCGTGGCCACTTCGTCAATCACGTCGTGGTCGTGCGTGACCAGCAGCACCGTTCCGTCGTACCGCTGCAGCGCAATGTTCAGCGCGTTGATGGATTCCAAGTCCAGGTGATTCGTTGGCTCGTCGAGCACCAGGAAATTCGGCTTCTGCAGCATCAGCCGGCAAAAAATCAGCCGCGCGGACTCGCCTCCCGACAGCGCCCGCGTGGGCTTCAGCGCATCTTCCCCGCTGAACAGCATCTGCCCCATCAACCCGCGCAGCTCCTGTTGCGAAGCGCTCGCATCGTATTGCCACAGCCAGTCGATCGCCGTCATGCCTTTGGTAATCGATTCGCCGTGGTCCTGCGCAAAATAGCCCACGGCCACTTCGTGCCCCCACCGCGCCTCGCCGCCATCGATTGCGAACTCCTGGTCTTTGCCGTCAATGAATCCCGGCGCGTTGCGCACCAGCGATTTCAGCAGCGTCGTCTTGCCCGCGCCATTGCGCCCCATCAACGCGATTTTTTCGCCGCGGACCACACTCGCCGAAAACTTCGGAATCACTTTCAATTCGTCGTACGACTTCTCCACGCTGCGAATCTCCAGCGGATGCCGCCCCGAATTTCGCTTCATATCAAATTTAATGTACGGCCGCTGGATGTTGCTACGCGCCAGCTCTGTTGTTTGCAAACGCTCGACTTCCTTCTTGCGCGAAGTCGCCTGCGCGGAACGGGTGCCTGCCGAAAATCGCGCGATAAAGTCCTGCAACTGCGCGATCTTTTTCTCGCGGTTGGAGTTGTCCGCTTCAATTCGCCCGCGAATCTGCGTCTTGGCCACCACCATGTCGTCGTACCCGCCGATGTACATGATGATCGTTTCGTAGTCGATGTCCGCCGTATGCGTGCAAACGCTGTTCAAAAAATGCCGGTCGTGCGAAATCACAATCAGCACGCCCTCATAATCACAAAGATATCGCTGCAGCCAGTGCACGGAGTCGAGGTCCAAATTGTTCGTCGGCTCGTCCAGCAGCAGCGCCGTGGGATTGCCGAAGAGCGCTTGCGCCAGCAGCACGCGAACTTTTTGCCCGCCCTGCAATTCACTCATCTTGCGTTCGTGCAGCCCCACTTCCACGCCTAGCCCGTCGAGCAGCACCGCGGCATCCGCTTCCGCCGTGTACCCGCCCTCTTCGCCGACAACGCCCTCCAGCTCGCCCAGCCTCATCCCGTCCGCGTCGGTCAGCGACTCGTGGGGCTTGGCGTACAGCGCATCGCGTTCTTCCAGCGCCTTCCACAGCGACCCATTCCCCATGATCACCGTGTCAATCACGCGGTAATCGTCAAACGCAAACTGGTCCTGCCGCAGGACACCCATTTTCTTCGGCCGCGTGACCGATCCGCTGGTCGAATCAATCTCGCCCGTCAAAATCTTCATAAAAGTGGATTTGCCGGCGCCGTTGGGCCCGGTGATGGCGTAGCGTCGGCTGGCCATGAAGGTGCACGTCACGTTCTCGAAGAGAACGCGCGGGCCGAATCGCATAGTGACGTTGTTGACCGCGAGCATAACCTTCCAAGTATAGCGTGAATTTCAAGATCGTGCTCGCGGCCGTTCAATCCCCGTTTTTCCAAGACGCAATGAGCAGAAGTCCGGCCCCATCCTCATGGCAACGCAAAGGTGAACAGCGACGACCCCGCCGCCACCGCTACATATTGTTTCCCCTCTATAGCAAACGACATCGGCGACGAATACACCGACGCACCGCACTGAAAATGCCACAATATTTTCCCGGACGCGGCCTCCAGCGCGCTGAAATTCCCTTCCGCATCTCCGGTGAACACCAGCCCGCCCGCCGTGGACAGCACGCCGGACCACGTTGGCGAAGGATGCTTCCACTCCCATTTGATGTTTCCCGTCCCCGGTTCAATCGCGCGCAGCGCGCCCGTGAACGGCGCCGCATCATCATTCGGAAAATACGCGCTCCCGTAATACGCGTGCCCCCGCTCATAGGGCTGCGGCGCCGTGCTGAAAATGTCGCACTGTTCGCGCGCCGTCACGTAGAAGAGTTGCGTTTGCGGATCGTACGTCGGCGACATCCAGTTCGTCGCTCCCGCCGCACCGGGGCACACGCGAGTCCCATCCAGCGTCGGCGAAGCATCCTTCCGCGCAATCGGCGCCCCGCTCGCGTCCTTCGAATCGCTCCACGTCACCTTGGCATAAGGCTTCGCGTAAATCAGTTTTCCGCTGGCGCGATCGATCACGTAAAAGAATCCGTTACGGTTGGCTTGCAAAATCAAATGCTTTTCGCCCTGGTCCACCATGACCGGCACCTGCGTGGCGTCGTAATCATGTTCATCGTGCTTCGAAAACTGAAAATACCATTTCAGCTTCCCCGTCTCCGGCTCCAGCGCCAGCAAGGAATTGCTGTAGAGATTGTCCCCCGCGCGTCCCGCTCCTCGATTCGAGGGCGAAGGATTCCCTGTCGTCCAAAACGTGGTATTGGTGGCCGGATCGTACGTGCCGGTGATCCACGCCGGCGCGCCCCCGATTTTCCACGAGTCGCCTTCCCACGTCTCATGCCCCGGCTCCCCGGGCCCAGGCACCGTATAGAATCGCCATTTGCGCTCGCCCGTCGCGGCGTCATACGCGTCAATGAATCCGCGAATTCCGTATTCCCCGCCGGAGACTCCGATGATCACAAGATTCTTGATCGCCAGCGGTGCCAGCGTGATGCTATAGCCGCCGCGATAATCAACAGCGGTAACGTCCCACACGACGTTCCCCGTTTTCGCGTCCAACGCGATGACGTGCGAGTCCAACGTCCCCAAAAGAACTTTGTCGCCAAGAATGGCCAGCCCGCGGTTCACCCGGCCGCAGCACGGCCGAATATCCGCCGGCAACGCCCGCTGATATTGCCAAATAGGCCGGCCCGAACGCGCATCGAGCGCAAACGCGCGATTGTCCTGCCCCGTGCCGTAAAGAATTCCGTCCACCACCAGTGGCGTCGTTTCAAACTTTCCGCCCGCCATTGTCTGATAGGCCCACTTGGGGACCAGCGACGCCGCGTTCGACGTGTTGATCTGCTCCAAGGCGCTGAACCGCCGTCCGGCATAGTCACCCGAATACATCAGCCAGTTCTGCGGCTCCTTCGCCGAATCCACCAGCCGCTGCGCCGTCACCTGGGCTCGGGCCCGGTCCACAAAGACACTCAAAAAAAGCACCGCCATCGAAACCAGACAAACCCCGGTTTTCATGGATGCACTCTTCATTGCGCACCCACCACAAGCAAATAGGCCACCACATCCTGCAGATCTTTGTCGCTTAGCGTTTTCTGATTGTACGCCGGCATCAGCGACTCCCGGCTCTTCTCAAACGACCGCAGCTTGTCCTTTTCGAAAAGATGCAGATTCTCCCGCGTGTCCATCATCTGCAGCGTGAAGTGATCTTCATTCAGTACTACGCCCACGTACTTCGTCCCATCCGCCGTAACCACCGTCACCGTCTCATATTCCTGCGAAAATTCTTTCATCGCCTCGGAAATCCCCTGCGCGAGCCGCTTGCTAGGCTGGCGCACCGACTCAACAAGGTATTCCGTCGAACGCGCCGAACCGGTCGTGCTCAGGTCCGGTCCAATCCGTCCGCCTTTCCCCTGAATCATGTGACACGTCGCGCAGCCCGCCGTGCCCTGAAAAAGTTCCTTGCCATGCGCGGCATTCCCGACAGACGTCGCATCCGTCTTTTTCTCCACGCTCTGGATGTAGGTGATCACCTGCCAGATCTCCTCCTCGGTCATGCCAACGCCTTGCTGCGTCGCTCCATTCGGCGGCATCGCCGTCCCCGGAACTCCTTCATTGATCGTTCGATACAAGTCCGCATCCGAATTTCCGTGCCGCTTCTGCGCCCGTGTCAAATCCGGCCCGCGCCCGCCGCCGCGTGCCCCCAATCCGTGGCAAAACGCGCAGTTTGCCCGAAATTGGGATTCGCCGACCTCGGCCGCTTTCGCATCCCCCGCTAACGGATTCTTATCCTGCGCCAAGAGCCAATTGGCAGCCGTGCAGCACACCATCAGCGCGACACCCACCATCACGCCGTTCCATCGAGGAAGCCGGCCCTCGGCGCTGAAAATAGGTCTGCAGCTGTTCGAGGAAGGCATAATCACCGGCTCCTTTGGGCTTCTGCCAAAATTGCGCCAACTATACCACCCTATGCCAAGTGCAGCGCCGCGGAATTCCCGCTGATTGAAACTCAAACTTACGATTGATTTTCTGGAGAGGGGTTAATGCTGCTTAGCTTACCTGCGGTCGGCCGTCCCTCCTCACCTTCATTAGCTTTCCTCCGCCTCATCCGATAAAATCTCCCCGCTGCCCACACCCTTTCGGCAAGTGGACGAGGCAAACGAGGAATCACAATGAGTACGACCACTGACGCGAATGACCGCATGAATCGCCCGCTGGATGGCGTCGATCCACAAATTGCCGATTTGCTCCGTGAGGAAGCGAAGCGCCAGGCCACCGGCCTCGAACTGATCCCCTCCGAAAACCTCGTCTCCGAAGCCGTCCTCGAAGCCATGGGCTCCATCTTCACCAACAAGTACGCCGAGGGCTATCCCGGCAAGCGCTACTACGGCGGCTGCGAGTACGCCGACAAGGTCGAACAGTTGGCCATCGACCGCGCCAAGGAGCTTTTCGGCGCCGAACATGCCAACGTCCAGGCGCACTCCGGCACTTCCGCGAACGTCGCCGTGTACATGTCCACGCTTCAGCCGGGAGACACCGTTCTCGGCATGAATCTTTCCCACGGCGGCCACCTGACCCACGGCCATCCGCTGAATTTTTCCGGCCGCATGTACAAATTCATCGCCTACGGCGTGAAAAAAGAAGACGAGCGCATCGACTACGACGAAATCGAAAAACTGGCCCTTGAGCACAAGCCAAAGATGATCGTTGCCGGTGCCAGCGCCTATTCGCGCATCATAGATTTCGAGCGCATCTCCAAAGCCGCGAAGTCCGTTGGTGCGCTGTTCTTCGTGGACATGGCCCACATTGCCGGCCTCGTCGCCGCCGGCGTCCATCCGAGCCCCATCCCGCACGCCGACATCGTTTCCACGACCACGCACAAAACGCTCCGCGGCCCTCGCGGCGGAATGGTTCTCTGCAAAGCCGCCTTCGCCAAGGAGCTGGATAAGCTCACCTTCCCCGGTACCCAGGGCGGCCCGCTGGTGCACACCATCGCCGCCAAAGCTGTCTGCCTGAAGGAAGCAATGGAGCCCTCCTTTAAGGACTATCAGAGGCAGGTAGTGGCCAACACCAAGGCCATGGCCGCCGCCGTCGCCAAACGCGGCTTCCGCATCGTCACCGGCGGCACAGACAACCACCTCTTCCTGATCGAAGTCCACCCCCGCGGCATCACAGGAACCGATGCCGAGAAGGCCCTCGACCGCGCCGGTATCACGGTGAACAAAAACTCAATTCCCTTTGACCCCCTGCCACCCATGAAGGGCGGCGGCATCCGCCTGGGCGGCCCATCTGTCACCACTCGTGGCATGCACGAGCCGGAGATGGAACAAATCGGCGCCTGGATAACCGAAATCCTCTCCAACATCGGCAACGCGGAGATCGAACTGCGCGTGCGCAAGCAAGTCGCCGAGCTCGCCGCGCGTTTCCCCATCTATGAAGCCCGCAGGAAGGGCGGCGCCGTTCACGCCGAACATGCCCGCATCTAGCCGGCGACGGAACGCGTCAGCCAACTGCCAACTGCGAGTTGCCACGGAGCTAGCTCAAGCGCAGGCGAGAGGGCCAAGAAAGACTGCCGCTAGGATTACAAACCGAACAAAATGAACATCTTCAAAGCGACCGCCGATTTCGAGCATTGGTTGGCAGCACAACTGCCCATTCTCCGGCAGGATCTCGCCCTCAAGCACGAACACATGGCCGAAGCCGCCTTCCCTTTTTTCCGCGCTACCTTCTACCGCTGGCTGCAGCTCTGGCCCGAGCACTGTGCGGATTTGACGAGGGCCCCGACCGTCCTGGGCGTCGGCGATCTGCACATTGAGAACTTTGGCACCTGGCGCGACGAAGAAGGCCGCCTCATCTGGGGTGTAAACGATCTGGACGAAGCCTGGCCTACTGCCTATACACTCGACCTGGTGCGCCTAGCCACGAGCGTCTACGTTGCCATCGAGGAAGAGCACCTGTGCCTTTCCAGGCGCGTCGCTTCCGAAGCCATCGAAGAGGGCTATCGAGACGCCCTGGCCGCCGGCGGCAAAGCCTTCATCCTGGCGGAGGATCATCGCTGGCTGCGCTTGCTCGCCCTTGGTAAGCTTCGCGACCCGATCCATTTCTGGGACAAATTGGTGCACCTGCCATCGTATACGGCAAAGCCGCCCGAGGAAGCCCGGAAGCTGCTGGAGCAGTGGCTTCCTTCCCCAAAGCAGGGATATCTCTTGAAAAGACGGATCGCAGGGATGGGAAGCCTCGGACACCCCCGGATCCTCGCCTTGTCCAGATGGCGGGGCGCCTTCATTGCCCGGGAAGCCAAGGCCATTCGGCCCTCGGCGTGGGTCTGGGCCAAGAAGGCTTCTTCCAGCGAGATTTATTGCGAAAAGCTGGTCCTGCGCTCCATTCGCGTGCCCGATCCCTGTGTGCACTTTCACGGACGCTGGGTGGTGCGCCGTCTCGCTCCAGACTGCTCGCGGATCGAGATCGCTTCCCTTGTCAAGGACCGCGACGAGGCCCGCCTGCTGTATTCCATGGGCTGGGAAACCGCCAACATGCACTTCAGTACGCCCCAGGCCATCGTCAAAATTAAGCAGGACATTGCCACCCGCCGCGGCCGCTGGCTCCACAAAGCCGCAAAATCCATGCTCACAGCCACCAAGAAAGATTGGGAAAAGTGGCGGCGCGATTGGAAGCGCTCCGCGCCACGGTAACGGCCAGCACAGCACCTGTACTCCTTCTTCGCTCTCCAACTAAAGTGCTGCTGAACCAAGACTGTCCTCCCGGTCAGTAGATTCTTTGCAACCCCCCGTGTAAGGTCAGGGAGGACTGGGATGGGAACCTTGCTCGCGACCTCGCTGCTCGCTGTTCTGCTCATCGCTTCGGTGAGCTGGACGTTCTTTAATAAAGCATCACAGCTACGGTTGGCGCGTATCTCCTCCGCGCCGCGCGAGTTCTTCCCTATTTCCAGGAAATCCTATTCTTCCGCAGTGGCCGCGCGGGCGAATTCCCATCCGTACGCGGCGCGCTGGGCGAGGTGAACCGATGATGGATACGGAAGCATTCCGAGAATTCAAGACTGGCTTGACACTTCTCCGCGACAATTACGCCATGAAAGCTCTGCCGCACATGCGCCGCGCGGTAGACCTGGACAAAAACAATCCCTACTACATGTCCTACCTCGGAGTGGTCCTGGCACGATCCGAGCACAAGTGGGGCGAAGCAGAGCGCTTGTGCGACTCCGCCGTACGAATGAAGCGAAACCAGGCGCAACTCTATCTAAACCTTGCTGAGGTATATGCTACTGCCGGCCGGCGCGATGAAGCCGTGGAAGCGCTGCAGTCCGGTCTGAAATTTGCCCGCCGCGACGTGCGGCTGACAATTGCCATGAACAAGCTGACCGAGCGCCGGCCTCCGGTGCTCTCCTTCCTCGGCCGCAGGCATCCCCTGAACCGCCAACTTGGAATTCTAAGACACCGCGCGATGAAGGTTTTCACGCAGACGGCGTAACGAGTTTTCTCCACCCCCAAACGCAGGAGCGGGCGTCCCAATTCACGGGACGCCCGCCCTTGTTTTTGCGCATGGAAATCCGAATTTGCGTTTTGAAGGCTAGCGCGAGCCCGCAGCGCCAAAGTTGTAGGTGTGCTGTATTCCCATCTCCATCAAGATCTTGATGCCGATACCAAACATGCCGGTAGGGAGAACGTCTCTGCGAACCACTTCCGCAAGGTATTCACGGCAGATCGAGGAGGGGTCTCTCGAATAGGGCATGGTCACGAAGAGACGCATGCCTACTTCGTAGTTGGGTTCGCTGGACTGAAAATACACGCCGGAGCGGGACACGCTGGCGGAGCCGCGCATGTCCTCAAAGTGATCGAGATTCGGATCCGAGGGACGGATGCGCATGAGCTGCGTAATCCTGCAGCGGCGGCTGCCGCGGCGCTCGGTGTGCGAGGCAGGCGGTCGGGGGGTTCCTCCGGTGGTGATTTTCTTCATGATCGGATCGTGCTGGGTCGCCATGGCTTGACGGTCTCTCCGCAGAAACACACATCGGCAGCGAGAGACAGTATGGGCCGTGGCTGACCCCTAAACCTATAGCGGAGACGTACCTGGAAGGAACTAGGACGTTCCGCGGAAATAGTAGTACGGAAGTACTAGAAAAGGAAGAGAGCGAGTGTGGAAAAAACGGGGCTGGGCGGAGAGGAAAAAGTCCCAAAATGAGGTGGGCTGAGTGACGTAGTACCAATCCGGGATTCACGGGCATGGGATAAGTGCGCGGCCGAAAAGGTAAAGCCTTCTATTACGGGACATTAGCGGGCTAAGAGGGAGGGATTCGAATGCTAGGGCGGCTGCGGAATTGCAGCATCGCAATGCAGCGTTTGAATCGTGAGAGAGCTGTGGGTTTAACGAGTAACGAGGGCAGAGAAAATAGCCCACAGAGCGAGGTGGTCCCCGTGAGCACAAGCGTACGGCAGAGTTTTCAGAGTACGGAGCAGAGCCTCCGGAAACCGCGTTCGAATGGCGACCGCCGGGCGAGCATCGGACCAGATGAAAACGCGGAGCGCGTGAGAGGAGAAGTTCGCCCGGGGAAAAAGCCGCGCGTGTACCTGGCAGCCGAAAACCGCCTGCTGCGAGAAGCGTTATCGCGGATGCTGGCGAAACGCGGGGATATGGAAGTGGTGGGGATGGAAACGGCTGAACCGTCGCTAACGGCCGGCCTGCTCAAAGAAGAGGCAGACATCCTACTGCTTACGTCGAGGGGCAACATGACCGAGGATGTGCTGGCGATTCGAAAGGTGCGGGCGGCGGTTCCGCGCGTGCAAGTCTTGCTTATTGGGGTTACCGGAACGGAAGCGGAATTTCTGCAGTGCGTGCGGGCCGGCGTCAGAGGCTACCTTCCGAGGGAGGCCTCGGCGGAGGACGTGGTGGAAGGTGTGCGAGCGGTGCAAGCCGGCAAGGCCGTCTGCCCTGGAACGCTTTGCGCGGCGCTGTTCCAGCATTTCGAACGAGAAGCGACTTCCTTCCCTTCCGCAGTGGTGCGCCAACGCCTGGGTTTGACGAGGCGCGAGCAGCAGCTCATCCCGCTCATCGCCGAGGGGCTGACCAATAAAGAAATTGCAAATCGTTTCTGCCTGTCCGAGCAAACGGTGAAGAATCACCTGTATCGGATGAAGCACAAAGTGGGAGCGGGGGACCGCCTCGACATTGTGCAAGTTTGCCGCATCCAGGGATTCATGGTCTAAGTTTTGCAACCAGCGTTCCTTGGAACCGCTGGTCCGGACGTAAACCCTAAACGAATTTGGGTGACCCGTTCCCGGTGCTGGGGCGGAGGTTTTGACGTTTCCTCGAACTTGGGGGATGGAAGTTGGTCGCGGCTCTCTCCAATCGTTAACCTGTTCAACACAAGAGTCAGCCCGTTGGCGCAGGCCTCCGAGCGTGACTGCTAAACTGGATTGACGCAAATAATCTTACATGAGACTCAATCTAGCAACTGGATTCTACGAATGCTCGCTGAGGTGTCCCGATAACACCGCCCTTTCCATCGGCACGCTGGAACTTTCCTATTCGCAACTGCGAGAATCCGTTCAGCGCGTGGCGGCCTGGCTGCGGTTCAAAGCGCAGGTAGCCGCTCCCAGAGTCGGCATCCTCGCCTCCAGAAGCCTATCGACCTATGCAGGCATTTTAGGCACCAGCTGGGCCGGCGGCACGTACGTGCCAATCAGCACGAAACTTCCTGAGGACCGGATCATTCAGCTCCTGGGCCGCATCCGTGCGGAAGCCTTGATCGTCGATTCCGAAAGCCTATCTCTGTTGACGCAAAGGGTACTAAGCCATTGCCCGAAGTTGGTGCTGGCCCCGGAGCTTGCGACTTCGGTGGAAATGCAATCGGACGCAAATACCAAAACAGTCGTAACAGGGAAAAGCGCGCTTCCGCGTTTCGATGCAGAAGACCACCCAGAAGCAGTTGAGCCGGAACACCCCGGCTACATCGAGTTTACGTCGGGAACGACCGGGATTCCGAAAGGAGTGACGATTTCCGCCGGGGCGGTCGCTCACTTCGTGGGCGCAATGCAAGGGCGCTACGCGTTTGAGCCGACCGACCGGGTTGCCGGACTGGCAGAGATAACCTTCGATATTTCAGTGTTCGATATGTTCGCTACCTGGAATTGTGGCGCGGCGCTGCTGGTCGTGCCAGGGACTCAGCTAATCGCACCGGCTAGCTTTATCCAGCGGCAGAAAGCGACGGTGATTTTTACCGTTCCCTCGGTTGCCAGCAACATGAAGAGAATGAAGATGCTGGTTCCCGGCGCGATGCCCAGCCTTCGCTATTCCCTATTCTCCGGCGAACCGTTGCCGGTGCTTTCCGCAATGCACTGGTCACAAGCGGCGCCGAACAGCATCGTGGATGATCTCTACGGTCCAACCGAGGCCACCGTGGTATGCACCGGGCAAAGATTTGTGGGCCCAGAGAACGGCACTCCGAATCGTGGAGTTGTGGCGATCGGGAAGCCGTTCCCGGGAATGGAAGTGGAGATTGTCGATGCGGATTTGCAGGTTCTTCCAGACGGAGTACATGGCGAGCTATTGCTGGCTGGGCCGCAGCTTAGTTCGGGATATTTCGATGCGGAAGATTTGACCCGCGGCAGCTTTCCACTGCGACAAGGGAAGCGCTGGTACCGCACCGGCGATCTGGCCTACCGCGATTCCTCCGGAATTCTTCATCATCTTGGACGAATTGATAATCAAGTGAAGGTGCGCGGGCTGCGGGTCGAACTCGAAGAGGTGGAAGCCTATTTACGCGACGTATTTCGAACGGACTCCGTAGCCGCGGTGGCGTGGCCGACGAAGCACGGATCCGCCGACGGGATCGTGGCGTTTGTGAGCGGGCAAATGGGAGTCGACGATCCGGAGGCAAGAGCGCTGATCAAGAGCCGCCTGCCAAGTTATATGGTTCCCTCGACGATTCATCGAGTCGATTCGCTGCCCCTCAATGCCAATGGCAAGGTCAATCGCAGCCAGCTCATCTTACTCCTGGAGGAAGGCCGATTTTGAGCGTCGCCCTGGGCGCAACTCCGGAACCGGGGGTGCCGCAGTCCAGCGGCAGGCTCGCACGTTTTCGTCTGATCCCGCGGGTCGAGACATACCCAAAGATTGTCGCATTCTCGCAAACCATCGCGGGCAAGCTCGTACTACTCGCGCTGTTTGGGCTAGGCTTGAGCTACTACGGAGACGATTGGCAACTGACAATCGCCTGCCTGGCGCTGATTGCATTCCTTCCCTCACGACGCCGGATGCTGGTGACGTTTAGTACGCTGCTCTCTGCGTTCGTTTTCCAATGGAAGAACAGTTCTCATCCGCTGTATTTCATCGTCATTATTAGTTTGGTTTGCGTATTGGGAGGCTTGTTGTTCTGGTCGGCGGTACTCCGACCACGGTCCTGGTTTGGACGCAGACCCATTCTGTTTCTGCTCTGCGGCTATGCGGCGTTCGTTGTGTTTGCCTCGTACTTCCCCCGGGGTTCGAGGTATTACCAGCTGATCTGGGATTTCACTTATATCTTAACGACGTACGTCTGGTTCATCGGTTACTCCCTGCTCGACAGGAACGCGCCGGATCGCGACGACTTTGGCCTCCAACTCGGCACCTATCGGCCGTTCTGGGGCTCTACGAATACCCCCTTCGTCAAAGGCGCCGGCTACCTGCGCCGCATCGAAGCGCGGGACGCCGAGCAGCTCGCGGTCACACAACTGAAAGGATTGAAGCTGCTGGTGTGGTCGATCCTGCTTTCCCTATTCCTGGATGCCTTCAACCGCTGCATCTATGTCTCCCTGCGATTCCCCACGATTCCCAACGCCCTGTATCTCAGTGCGAACCACAGGCCGTTGCCCTGGTATGCCTGCTGGGCCAGCCTGATTGCACAATTCTTCTACCAGATCATTTCCTTGTCGGTACTCGGGCACCGCATCGTGGCCTGCTGCCGCATGGCTGGTTTCAACGCCTTACGGAACACCTACCGGCCGCTCTCCTCGCGCACCGTGGCGGAATTCTTCAACCGTTACTTCTTCTATTTCAAGGAGCTGCTGGTGGATTTTTTCTTCTACCCAACGTTTCTGAGATATTTCAAAAAACACCGCAAGCTGCGGCTGATTGCCGCGATATTCGCCGCGGCATGTTTCGGAAACGCGTTTTTCCATTTTGCCCGGGATCTGGACTTCATTCAGAATCTGGGACTGGCGCGAGCGCTCGCGGGTTACCAGGTATATCTTTTTTATTGCGCCGTTTTGGCCGCAGCCATCAGCATCTCTCAGTTGCGGCACCGAGGGCCTGCACAAACGGGTTTTATTCGAGGACAACTCTGGCCCTCTTTCCTGGTGGCACTGTTCTATTGCCTACTGGATGTTTTCGGTTCCAGCGATCGCTCCTTCCCGCTAACGGAACATTTTCGGTTTTTTGCGCAACTCTTTCATTTTACTCTGTGAGGACGAACATGGACGACATGGCGGAAATCCGGGAATTCTTGAGAAAATTGCTGGCCTTGAGGGGCGACAGGCAGCCGTTCTCCGACACGAGTTCCTTTTTCCTCAGCGGGCGTTTGGGGTCGGTGGATGCCGTGGAACTGGTGGTCCTTTTGGAAGAGAGATTCGGGATCGATTTTGCGGAAGTGGGGTTCGATCAGTCGAACATTGACAGTATCGAAGCGATTCGATCTCTGCTACAGAGCGTGAGAGCCGCTGAATAGTTTTCTCTAGCTTCTGGAGCTGATTCTGAAATCCGATTCAAGGCCCGGCCGGCGGTCGCGCCAAAGGGTGTTGTGGAGCGGAGTCCGGAAAAAACCATGAAAGCGGGAATCGTAAAATATTTACCCCCATCCGCGCGGCATGAGACGGAGACCGTTTTGAGGGCACATCCCGGCGTCCGCGAAGCTGCCGTTGTCCTTTGGGAGAGTGAAAAGCCAGGAGAGGAAAAGCTGGTGGGATATGTAGTGCCCGACGAGGATTACATCCATCGCGTTTTGGGCGGCGGCGACGAAGAACGCAAGCGCATGCAGAAATGGCGAAAGACGTTCGACCTGTCACAATTTGGAAAACAAGCGCAGCACCCGGAGCCGGGTTTCAATATCGCGGGTTGGAATAGCAGCTACACCAGGCAACCCATCCCTGCCGAACATATGCGGGAGTGGGTCGACCTCACCGTTCAAGAGTTGATGAATTTTCGTGCGCGAGCGATTCTGGAGATCGGTTGCGGCACCGGCCTGCTGCTGCTTCGCTTGGCTCGCGGATGTGAACAGTACGTCGGCGTCGATTTTTCCGGGGCTGGCTTAAAAAGAATCAAGGAACAGATGCAGGAAATGGGCGGCCTCTGGAACGGCGTGTCGCTCCTGGAACGATCCGCGGACAACTTCGACGGTTTTGCCGAGGATTCCTTCGACACGGTCATCTTGAACTCCGTCGTGAAGTACTTTCCCAGTGCTGCCTATTTGATCGGGGTCCTGGAAGCGGCCCTCCGAGTGGTGAGGCCGGGAGGTAGGATCTTCATCGGGGACGTACGCAACTTGGCGCTGCTGGAACCCTGCGCCGTCTCCATTGAGTTGTATCAGGCCCAGGCGTCGATGGGTGTTGACGAATTTCGCGAACGGGTTCACCGCCGAGTGCGGTTCGAGGAGCAATTGGTGATCGCACCTGCGTTTTTCCTGGCGTTACAGAAGCGATTTCCAAGGATAACAAGAGTCGAGGTGCACCCAAAGCGAGGGCGATTCGACAATGAAATGACGCGTTTCCGGTACAATGCGATCCTGCACTTGCAGCCCGACCGGGATGGGGATGTCGAACTTAGCTTTCTGGACTGGGCTGAGCAGCGATTCGGCTTGGATTCGATTGCTGGCGTGCTCCGGAACAAGAAGCCGGAATCGCTGGCGATAAAAAAGGTAGCCAACGCACGAATGGAAAGGGATGTCGAAGCGCTCGCAAAACTCGCCGAAGCGGAAAGCTCAAGGACAGTTGGCGAGTTTCGAGAATCACTTGAAAAAGGCGAGCAGCGGGGTATCGATCCCGAGAAGATGTGGGCGTTGGGCGAGGAGTTGGGCTATCGCGTCGACATCAGTTGGACGGCTTCGCGGCCCGACGGAAGTTATGATGTCGTGTTCCGAACGCCAGCGGATAAGGGCGAGCTGCTTCGGCCGGGCATCGTATGGCCTCAAACGAATAGTGATCTTAAGGAGATGGCGCAGTACACGAATATCCCGGGCCGCGGCGTGCTACGCGAGAAACTGATTGAGCAATTGCGTGAGTACAGCCAACAAAGTCTCCCGAAGAATCTGGCGCCCACGCTGTTTTTCCTGATCGACGCGCTTCCCTTAACCGCGGATGGCCAAGTCGACGTTCATGAATTCCCCGTACCGCCTATGCAGGAGGACGGCGCGTGAACGTGAGAAAATGCAGGCGCCGAAGCGCCAGGCAAATCCGGCGCGCGGGCGGCGGCACTGACCGCGCGAAAAGTAGTGTATCGAGTTGATGGGAAGCGAGCTAACTCAGGGCATTCTTGAGGCGCTTGGTAGTCTTTTGCAATTGGCGCTTGAGGGCGTCGACTTGCTTCGAAATATTTTGAAGCTCTTTCTTGGCAAGCACTCCTGCCTTGGCAACTTGATGAGCTTTGCGATCGGCGCGGCCCATGGCGCTGCCGATGCTGACCGCGACCTGCGTGAGTTTGTTTTTCTTGACCATTTTGTCCTCCGGCGAGAGGGCACCATCGTATACCCAAAGTGCTGTTTCCGGCCAAGAAAGAGTCGAACGGAAGGTGGTTTTCAGTGGCCAGTTTTCAGTTCCCCGCTGCCAATTTTATTTCCCGGCTTGAAATCGCTACAGAAGAGGCAGATCGCTCTTTCGGATGGACTCGTTCAAGGCCGGAACGTCGGAAGCGAGGATCTGTTTCCAGGCGGCCAACTGCGCATCGAGGCGCGCACGCAACATCTTAAACACCTCGAACTGCTGCTGTGCGGGCGCGCTGTCGCCGGCTTGCACGCTGGAGCTGAAGCTGTCCAGTTGTTCATTCAGCATGCTAGGAAAGGCAAGATTGCCTTCCGATCCTTTCATGTTTACCTGAATCAGCTCCTCTTCCACGGGGGACAATTTCTTATCGAGCGCGTCGGCTTGGTCGAGAAGCGACTTCAGCCGTGCCTCGTTCTCGAGGCGTTGGCGAAGCGCCCTGATGCCAACGCGCAATTCACGGATTTGATTTACCGCGCGATGCAAATCGGCGTTGGCTTCGCCAACCTGTCTGGCTAATGCAAATTGTTTCTGCAGATCGTCCGGAGTGACATTTTTCACCCGCGGATCCATGACGATTTCCAGTGGTTGGGATTGGCTGTGGCCGCCGACCGTCAACTTGACGGTGTATTTGCCAGGAAGCGCGATGGGCCCGCGCGGACCAAGGCCGGCATAAAAAGCTCCGGGAATTTTTACGGGAGAATCCCAGCGCAGGTTCCAGGCATAGCGGTTCAGGCCTGCTGCGGCGGGGAGCGTGTTGACCTCCTTGGCCAAGTCGGGCCACTCCTGGGGCTGCAGTTGTTCCTTGGATTCCCTGCTGGAGAGTGTGCGCACCAGCTTGCCATCGCTGTCGACGATTTCCAGTTTTACTTCGTCCTTTGGTGCAGTTTTGAAGTAATAATCCAGAATGGCTCCCAAAGGCGGATCGTCACCGAGGGGGCCGCGGCGTTCAATGGCGTCGGGCAAGTGCAGGCGCAGCGCCACTTGTGGCTTAAACAGGAACACATCAGCGTTTGCGGAATTGGCATCCAGCTGGCGCAACGGAGTGATGTCGTCCAAGACCCAGAAGGAGCGGCCGTGGGTGGCTGCGAGCAGATCGTCCCCATGAACGGCCAGATCGTGAACGGGGACGGTGGGAAGATTCAGCTTGAGCTGCTGCCAGTTGGCGCCGTCGTCGAAAGAAAAATAAACGCCGGTTTCGGTTCCGGCAAAGAGCAAGCCTTTGCGCTTGGGATCTTCGCGAACGGAGCGGACATAGGAGCCGTTTGGTATGCCATTGGCGATGGAGCTCCAGCTCTTGCCCGAATCGTGGGTGCGGTAAATGTATGGGCGGAAATCATCGAACTTGTGACGGTCCACGGCGAGGTAGGCGGTGCCGGCATCATGATGCGAGGCTTCGACGATGCTGATCATGCTCCACTCGGGGAGATCCTTGGGCGTGACGTTGGCCCACATTTGGCCGCCATTGGTGGAGAGCTGCACGAGGCCGTCGTCCGTGCCAACCCACAGCAGGTCTTTTTTCAGTGGTGATTCGGCGACGGCGAAGATGGTGTCGTAATACTCGACGCTGGTGATGTCCAGCGTGATGGGGCCGCCGGAGGGCTTTTGCTTGGATTTGTCGTTGCGCGTGAGGTCGGGGCTGATGGGCGTCCAGCTTTGGCCGCCGTTGGTGGACTTGAAGAGCATTTCCGCGGCGGAGTACAGCGTGTTGGGATCATGCGGGGAGACGAACAAGGGCGAAGTCCAGTTAAAGCGGTGCAAGAGCTTTTCCGCACCGTTGCCGGAAACATCGAGCGGCGTGACGGAGACGTCCACGACTTGCTCGCTGCGCTTGTCGAAACGGGTGATCAAGCCCTCCGCGCCAGCGTAGACAATGCTCGGATCGGGCGGATACGGAGCGATGTAGCCGCTTTCGCCGCCGCCAACTTCGTACCAATCCTGCCGACCGATGACGCCGTCGTCGTCGTAGCTTTTGATGGCGATGGTGGAGTTGTCCTGCTGCGCGCCGTAGATGTAATAGGGCCAGCGGTCGTCCGTGATGACGTGATAGAACTGCGCGGTTGGCTGATTGTATTGCGTGCTCCACGTGTTCCCGCCGTCGGTCGAAACATCGGCGCCGCCGTCGTTGCCGTTGATGAGCCGCTGCGGATTGTCGGGATCGATCCACAAGCCGTGATGATCGCCATGCGGCGCTGGCAACAATTCGAAAGTCCGGCCGCCGTCCACGGAACGAAACGCTCCAGTGTTGAGCACATAGACGGTGTCCAGGGACTTGGGATCAGCAAAAATGTGCGTGAAATACCAAGCGCGCTGGCGAAAACGGCCTTCGTCGTTGATGCGGATCCAGTTGTCGCCGCCGTCGTTCGAACGGTATAGCCCGCCTTCCTTGGATTCGACAAGAGCGTAGACGCGATTCGAATCCGCGCCGGACACGGAGACGCCGATGCGACCCATAATTCCCGAGGGCAGGCCGTGGCCTTCGATGTGCGTCCACGTGCTGCCGCCATCGACGGATTTGTACAGGCCGCTGCCGGGACCGCCGCTGTTCAGGCTCCAGGGCGTGCGATAGACCTCCCACAAGGAGGCGAAGAGCGTATTGGAATTGTTAGGATCGAAGACGATGTCAATGGCGCCGGTCTTTTCGTTTTTGTAGAGAACTTTTTGCCAGGAGGTGCCGCCATCAGTGGTTCGAAAGACGCCCCGTTCTTCGTTGGGGCCGTAGGCGTGGCCGAGCGCGGCTACAAAAACAATGTTGGGATTTTTGGGGTCGACGATCAGCGCGCCGATGTGACGCGTATCTTTCAGACCGATGTTTTTCCAGGTCTTGCCCCGGTCAATGGATTTATAGACACCATTGCCGTAGCTGATGTTGCCCCGAATGCAGGCTTCGCCCGTACCGACGTAGAGAATGTTGTGATCCGAAGGCGAGACGGCGATGCTGCCGATCGAAGCGGTGCCTTCCTTGTCGAAGATCGGCTCCCAGCTCGCTCCAGCATCCGACGATCGCCAGACGCCACCGGAGGCTGCGCCGAAATAGAAAACGCTGGATTCGCCGGGAACTCCGGTGACAGCGAGGACGCGTCCGCCGCGGAATGGACCAACTTGGCGCCAGCGCATGGCGCCGAGCAAAGACTCGGGGACTGGCGCTGCCGAAGCCGAAGCCGGCGGCGCATCGGAATGTTCTTTGGCATTAGCGAAGGCGAGAGAGGCAAGAACGGCGAATCCCGACAGACAAACATTCCGATAGCTCATAGAAAACGAATCTCCTCAAGGGCCACGATCATACAGGAGCGAGCGCAGGCTCGCCAATGGCATCGCGGCGCGGTTTATGCGATGCTGCTTCCTCAACGGAGTCCAGGGACGGATGCGATGCTGAAAAAATTCAAGGATTTGACGGAAAAAGAGATCTTGGCGATCGCCATCGCCGCGGAAGAGGAGGACGGGCGAATTTACGGCGAATTCGCGGATGCCCTGCGGGAGGAGTACCCATCCACCGCGGAGATGTTTGAAGAGATGCGCGCGGAGGAAGTAGGACACCGCGATCGGTTGTTCGCGATGTTCCGGCAGCGCTTCGGAGATCGCATTCCCTTGATCCGGCGGGAAAACGTGAAGGGCTTCCTTACGAGGAAACCGGTGTGGCTGGTGCGGCCGCTGGGCGTGAAGGTCGCTAGGAAGCAAGCGGAATTGATGGAGCTGGAGGCCAGCCGGTTCTACGCGCGGGCGGCGAGCAGGACCACGGACGTGTCTACCCGGGAATTATTGAACAAGCTTGCCGACGAAGAGAGGAAACACGAGCGGACGGCAGGCGAGCTGGAAGAAAAGCATTTAACGGCGAGCGCGAAAGCGCAGGAGGAGGAATCGCACCGCAAGTTGTTCCTGTTGCAAGTGGTTCAGCCGGGTCTGGCGGGTTTGATGGATGGCTCCGTTTCGACGCTGGCCCCCATATTTGCCGCGGCGTTCGCGTCGCAAAAGAGCTGGGAAGCATTTCTGGTGGGACTTGCAGCCTCGATCGGGGCGGGCATATCGATGGCCTTTTCGGAGGGGCTTTCCGATGACGGATCGTTGACGGGGCGAGGCTCACCGTGGCTACGCGGAGCGGTGACCGGGTTAATGACCACGGCCGGCGGGATCGGCCATACTTTGCCTTTTTTGATCCACGATTTTCATATCGCGATGGTGGTGGCGACCATCGTCGTCGCAGTAGAGCTCGCCGCCATCAGCTTCATCCGGCACCGCTACATGGACACGCCGTTCTTGCAGGCGGCCTTTCAGGTGATCGTGGGCGGCGTTTTAGTGTTCTTGACGGGCTGGCTCATCGGGAGCGCCTAGCTGCGGCCAGATCAGTGAACGAGAATATCCTTAGCTATTACAAGCTCGGCCAAGAAAGCTCTCGGCTGAGCGGCGCATCGCTGGAACGCGCGCGGACAGAGAGCATCCTGCGGAGATTCCTGCCGCGGCCGCCGGCCACCGTTCTTGACGTCGGAGGGGCGGACGGCGCGTACGCATTCCCGCTCTCGAAAGAGGGCTATGAAGTCCATCTGGTTGATCTCATCCCGCTGCACATCGAGCAGGCGCGCGAAAAGTCACAGTCGAGCGGAATCCGGCTCGCTTCGATCACGGTGGGGGATGCGCGTCAATTGAGATTCTCGGATCAATGCGCCGATGCCGTCTTGTATTTTGGCCCGCTCTATCACCTGGATTCTGTATCGGAGCGCTCCGCTGCACTGCGAGAGGCTCGCCGCACACTCAAGCCAGGAGGGATCTTTCTGGGTGCTTTTATTTCCAGATTCGCTTCTCTATTGGACGGGGTTCGCTCGCATTTTCTTGAGAACGAGCAATTTGGGAAAATCGTGGACGGCGACCTGAAAAGCGGCCAGCACCGAAATCCAACGGACAATCCGGCCTATTTTACAAACGCCTATTTTCATCATCCAGCGGAAGCCAAATCGGAGGTCCAGGAAGTTGGTTTCAAGAATGTGCGACTGCTTTCTGTCGAGGGCCCGTTCTGGCTTGTAAGCGACATTCAGGAACAATTGGAGAAGCCAGAAGTCTCGCAGCGCATTCTAGAGTACATGGAGCGGATCGAAGCTGAGGTGGAACTCATCGGGTCGAGCGCGCATTTTATCGCGGTGGCTGAGAAGTGAGCTTGGTTCATTTTGCCAAGTGCAGAATGGGCTGGGAGAACGTAGACTATCGCCCTGTGGCACGGGACTTGCACGGCGCGAATACGAGTCCAGGTGGCAGGAGGAGAAGAGCGAAATGTTTAAAGGCCTGATCGTGGGAATCGTGCTGGGGGTGTTGCTGGTTGCGGGGATCGTTTATTTTTACTTCTCATCCGGGCGCGCACCGGTGGCGACGTCGGCGCCAGCGATGCCGTTCGAAAAGAAAATGGCGCAGATGGGGCTGCATGCGTACTTGGATAAACTGCCACACCCTGAGCCGCAGGTTCCGGCGGATGAAACGAACTTGCTGGCTGGCGCGAAGGTTTACAAGGAAAACTGCGCCGTTTGCCATGGCTTGCCCGGGGAGCCAAAGAACGCCATCGCACAAGGCATGTATCCCGCGCCGCCGCAATTGTTCCACGGTGCAGGGGTGACGGACGACGACGCGTGGGAGTCCTATTGGAAAGTCGAAAACGGCATTCGCATGACGGGAATGCCTGGATTCAAAGACCGGCTAACCGAGCCGCAAATCTGGCAAGTGACGGTCCTGGTGAAGAACGCAGACAAAACACCCGTGTCCGTCCGAAACGCGCTCTCCAGTGCTTCCCCGGCGGAGGTAATGCAGGCGGCACCGGCAAGCAGTCCGGCACCTGCAAAGAAATAGCTTGGCTTGTTCAGACTAGCGCGCGAGCCGAAGAGAGAACGACGGCTCTCGCGCACCGGGGCGAAATGCAGCTCCGGGATTCCTTATTGGCCGAAAACGAGAATGGTGAATTGGCCCCCCAGATTCGCGGGCACGAAGAGGTTATGTGTCTTGGGGTCGAGCGCCATGGTTTTGGAGCCGGGATTGGTCGTGATGTTTTCAAGAAGGGTGTATTTGTCCGGGGAATCCTGATGGAAAACAGCGATGGTGCCTCCACCCGTGGACATAAACACCAGCTTTGTCGCGGGATCGTAGGCCCCGGCGTCTACCCGCTCGCCGATCGGCACAGAGGTGATTATTTTTCCGGAGTCCGCATCCAGTACAACCATCAACTGGCCGCCTCGGCAGCCTGCAAATAAGCGGCGAGTCTGCGGATCGAAAGCCAGAGCGGTCGCTGTTTTACCAGGAGCCAGGGACCAGTGGTGGAGCACCTTCAGCGCGTTTGCGTCAATGTGTACGGTCTCTCCCCTGTCTTCGAGGTTGAGGTAAACGCTGCCTTTGCCGTCCGCTACGGCGAACTCCGGGCCTCCGCCGAGGTCGATCGTGCCCACCACTTTTCCGTCGGCGGCGTTGATTACCGTGGTGCTGTCGCTGTCGCCGTTCATGGCGTAGACGTGTTTGGTGGCCGGATCATAAATAATGGCATCCGGTTTCTTCCCGACCTTCACCTCGCCGAGTGACTTAAGCGTCTTTAGGTCAAAGATTACTACGGCGTCCGATTTGCCGGCGGTGATGAAGCCGCGGCCGAATTCCGAGGCGATGGCGATGCCGTGAACACCTGGAGTATTTGGAATGGTGCCGACGAGTTCGAAGGAGTCGGCGTCCAGCACTTCCACCTGCGTGGCGTGGGAAACATAAACGCGGCGCGCGGCGTCATCCACGGTGACATAGTCCCAGCCGGGAGCGCCGGGGATCGTCACCTTCTTGATGATGTGGTATCCAGATGACGGAGCCCCCATCAAAGCTGCCGCAACAATACTCAGAAGAACCGCAAACATTACGAAATTTCGTTTCATTTTTTCTCCGTTGAAGAAGTATGACACCTGGCCTGGTATTGTACAAAAAACGGACTCACCTAATGACACATACCGCTTCCTGAATCCGTGAAGCTCTTCCCTGGCTCAGGGATGAATTCCCAGTCATAGCTGTTGGGCTTGAGCGTGAGCTTCAAAACTCCGAAAGCTGTGGCATCGCGCAATTCGCTGTTGGGCTTGGTTGCGCCGAACGGCCGGTGATTCTTGCCGCCGGTGCCGACGACGAATTCGCGAACGCCACGCTTCGAATCCCGAGAGCCTTCCGGATCTTGCGGAGCAAAGCGCTCATAGTCATGGTCGTGGCCGTTGATGACCACATCCGCGTTGGCTTCATATAACGCCAGGAAGAGCGGTTTTACAGTTAGATCGTTTCCGTGCGCGCCACCGGAACTGAATAGCGGCTTGTGCCAGTAAGCAAGAGTGCAGGCTACCGGATGCGCGGTGAGATCGGCGCGCAACCATTTTTCCTGCGGCGAACCCGTTTCGCAGCCTCCGACATCCAGGCATTCACTGTTCAGCACGATGATGTGCCATGCGCCGAGTTCGTAGCTGTAGTAGCCGGTTTTTGGATCACCGGCGGCAGCGCCGAAATAATCGAAGTAGGGCGTTCCGCGAGCGGAATGAAACTCGTGATTGCCAGCCGCAGGGCGGGTGCGCGCTTTCGCGCGTCCCCAGGTCTTGTCGTAGCAGACGAAGTTTTCTTTGGTGCCGTCCGGATAGGCGAGATCACCGACGGCCATAACGGTGCCGGGGTTTTGATCGAGCAATTTGGCGGTGGCCTCCGCGCCGGAAAGATCCTTGCAGTCGGCAATGTCGCCCGCTCCAATCAGTACGGCAGTCTGGCCTGGAGGCGGAGCGGCGAATGACGAATTGACACGCCAGGGGTACAACGCTCCAAACACGGTGGCCGCTACGGCAAACCCGAAACCAAGAAAGCGCTTCTGCATTTCACCCTCTCGAGCTACTCAAGACGACGGGACGCCAAAAACATTGTGCGCCAAAAAACCTAAACGCACCTTAAACTGGGCCTGAAAACTTCTTCAGGAACACGCGTCGCAAGAATGGGAGCGGCGCGAAGAACTTCCCTACGCGCCTCGGCCATCGCTCGCAGCGCTTAGAACTTGAAGCGCAGCATAAATTGCAACTGCCGGGGCAAACCCGTGCCCGTGTTAGGCGAAGCCTTATTGTCGTTATTGTTGTTGAAATTCACGGTCGAATTGATGACCCCAAAATTGGGCTTCGGCGCCAAGGAAGCCGGCGTCGTGGCGGTGGCATCGTTATAGACAAGCGTCAACTGGTTCGGATCGCCAAGCTGGGTGTGGTTCAAAACGTTAAACGCCTGCACGCCAAACTGCATCGAAAAACGCTCCGTTAGCCGTGTCTCTTTCATGATCGCCAAGTCAATTTGCCAGTAGGGGAGAGCACGAAACAGGCCATTTGGCTCATTGCCAAACCGCGTGAAGAATCCCAGGCTGTCTTGGGGCGGCAATCGAAAGGCTGCGGGGTTGATCAGCGGCACTCCATTGTGTCCGGCGCCTGGAAGCGTTAGAGCCACTCCCGGAACGATGTCCGGACGTTGCGTCGTCTGGTCATTGCCGTCGGGAAGCAAGAGGGTATCGGGGAGAGAGTTGGTGGAATTAAAGAACGGGTTGGCAGGATTCGAGATGTTATTGGTAAGGTCCATGACGACGGTAAGGGGATGGCCGGTATGCCAGAGACCGATGCTGCTGACGCTCCAGCCTCCAACGATCTTGCCGAGGCCCCCCGGGTGATCAAGGTAGGTCTTGCCGGGACCAAACGGAAGCTCATAAATAGCATTTGCGGTGAAATTGTGGCGAATGTCAAAAATGCTGGGTCCCTTGTCGCAGGGGAGACAATTGACATTTTCCGGCCCATTGGATTCGCCGCCGCCGACCGAGCCATCATTGATGGAATGGCCATAGGTGTAACGAGTTTCGAGAGAGAGCCCATTCATAAACCTGCGTTCCAGCGAAATTCCCAAGGCATGGTAGGTGCTGGAGCCGATGTCTCGCTTAATATCCACGGAACCGTATGGATCTACGGTCAGAGGAGTCGGATCTTGTGAAGTGGGTGTACCGGGAAAGAACGTATCCAACGGCCGGACGCAATCCGTGGCCGGATCGGTCGCCGTGCCATTGGGAGTAATGGGCGTAGTGCAGAGATTAACGCCGCCCCGCGAGAAGAGCCGGACGCCGTGGGATCCCAGATAAGAGGCGGAAATCAGAAAGCCGACAGGTAGCTGGTGCTCAATCGTCAGACCCCATTCCTCCGCATACAAGTCGCGCCGGTCTTGACGCTGAATGGCGCGGGGGTGGTTGGCCTGTTTCTGGGCACCGAGGCCCGACAGATCGGGGATTTCCTGTTCCAGGCCGGCGGTGACCGAGGGCCCTGCCACTGTTACGCGGAAGGTATCGCTTTCTAGTGGTGAGTTCAGATCATCATTCTGGGCGGCGCCGTGGTAAATGCCAAACCCGGCGCGAACGACGGTCTTTCCGTGGAGAGCGGGGGGAGCCCAAGCCACGCTCAGGCGAGGATCGAAATTCTTATAATTTGGATTGTAAAAGGCGGGGTTCTTCGGGCACGGTGGCGTGTTTATCGGAGCGATAAACGGGGCGTTAAAGGAACCAGACCCCAGGCAAGCCCCGTGAAATTGATGGAGGTCGAAGATGGTTGTGCGGTTGGTGGCTTCGCTTGCGACACCGTAGTATTCCCAGCGAAGTCCGGCGGTGATAGTAAGCGCGGGGGTAACTTTCCATTCATCCTGGAAGTAGGGCATGTAAAAGGTGCGGCGGAGCCGGTGACAGCACCATGGCGCAATAAACTTAAGGTCCGTAAGGGA
>Ga0307477_10000249_pt1 | contig 71200 bp, 65 predicted proteins | sample atmos_gasesECM2C_FD_203316 | JGI IMG/M metagenome (GOLD analysis project Ga0307477, IMG submission 203316) | Hardwood forest soil microbial communities from Morgan-Monroe State Forest, Indiana, United States - atmos_gasesECM2C_515 | ecosystem: Environmental > Terrestrial > Soil > Temperate...
GTAGCGCGTGTGCAAATCGCAACCTATAATCATCATCGCTCGGCTCCTTTCCTCCGAGCTTTGGTCGCTTGAGCGCTTCCAAGTCTACTCGGTGGTTTGGAGCCGACACGGTTATCTCATCAGCCGAATCTATAGGTCTGTCTAGATATGCCTGATTTATCACAAGTCGAATTGCGTACCCTATTGGCGACCCAGAAATATCGGTTGTCTACAGCGTTGAACAATTTTTACAACGCGGACAACACGAACCCGGCTGCCGGAGATGCGGCAGCAATCGACATTGCACAATCGATCCGAGTCCTCTTCCATAGCAACGACGCATTATTGAAGCAATTGCTACCAGACTTTGAAGATCGTCTGATCGCATTCAGTCCAAAGCTGGTGAAACAAGTACCGGACGTGCAACTGTCACCCGGTCATTTCGCGCAGACTCGCGGCATACCTCAAGATGTTGTGATAATGGCAAACAACCGCATGAGATACGACCGCAAGAAAATGACGCCCGATATTCTAAGAGTTCCAGTACGAGACTGGTGGAACCAGCCATCTTGGGATAGCGGCGCAAACAGCATCAGCAATCGAGAAATTGTTCTCGGTCTCGCAAACAAGGACGGAGGCGCTCACATTGATGGTAGTGGCTACCCGAATTATCGGAAGGCAAAGGAGCAAGGTCAGTTATTTTTCGGTCAGCGAATGAGCAATATCGGAAAGATGGGGCATCTGGCGGCTATCGCTGGCGACCAACTGAAAGCCTTCATCACAGAAACTTTTGGGGAAGAGAAAAACGAAGTCAAAGACACTGGCGAAGCGGACGGAGTACACATTGGTGATATGACGATCACGGTCTATTACAAGATGTGAGACGGTCAGATGAGCGACTGTTTATCCGGATAGGAGACGTCAATGAACAGCGTACAAATCGAACAAAAGAGCTATGAGATGCCCCCGCGAGAGGGGATCAGCATCGCGCAATTTCTCACCGTCGCCGACATCGAGCGATCGGCTCGCTACTACGAAAAGGTCTTCGGCGCTCGCATTCTGACCCTGGGTGACGGTAACGCGCCTGCGTACCTTCTGCTTGCGAATATCTGGATGATTCTGAACGTTGGGGGCGGGCCGACCCCGGATAAGCCGACGGTAACGCTCAGCGTCCCCGACCCGAATCACATCAACAGCTTTATGAATTTCCGCGTTGCGGATATTCAAGCGTGCTACAAATTATGGAAAAGTCGGGGAGCGGAGTTCATCACGGAACCAATACCCAAGTACGGCGAGACGCGGTGCTACATCCGCGATCCTGACGGCTATATCATCGAGGTCGGACAGAGCACCGAGCTCACGTACGGTTAACGCGCGGCCCGGATGGTGCGAACCATCCGTGACCGAAATAAATTGACTTAAGACCCGCCGTGCGCGAAAATAGAAATCTGATTGGGGCAGTTTCGAAGTCCGTCCAGCAAGACGGCCCTCGAAACTGCCCCAAAGCCGTTTCAGCGCTCTTTTAGGAGCTAAGTCCTTATTCCGGAATACTTTGATATAAGTCCTTAAGAATCAAAGACCGAAGCAAAAAATTCCCGCTAACTCAATGATTCCAGGAGACCAGGGGGGAGGGGGGGTGGGAGTACTAACTGGTTAATAGATATGAAATAATGGAGATTCCACGCCATCCACGAAGCACAGTTTCTCGACAGAGCTAGACGGGGCAAGCCCCGTCTCTACCAAAAATCCGGGGTCTCTCCGCAAATTGTGAAGCCGTGCCCTTCCTGTTCGGCTGGCACATCCTGCTCATTGCCCCACCCCAGACTTTGTGCTAAATTTCGCCGGTCATGGCAGGCATGCTTGCACGATTCAGGTTCGGATCGACGGTGGAGGAACCGCCGGAGATCCTCCAGGGGGACGCGCCCGCGCTCCAGGGCGCTGACTTAGCGGTTGCTTATTTTTCTTCGCGCGCGGGAGGCGATCTTCACGATTTCCTGCGGGTGAGTCCGCAGCGTTTCCTTTTTGGATTGCTCGACGTCGCCGGCAAACGCGAAACCAGCGGCCCCGTTCTCGAAGCCGCGCAAGCTTGTTTCCGCTCGTCGGGCGAGGAGATTTTCGCCGCGTCCGAATTGAACGAATCGGAGGCGATGATCGAACTGTCGCGCCGTCTGAATCTTGAGATCATGCGCGCTGCTCGAGGCGTGTGCAGTTGCCCGGCGTTCGCTGGCTGCTACAACGAAGAACTGGGCACGGTTTGCTACGTGAATGCGGGCCACACACCCGGCTTGCTGCGCGATGACGAAGGCGTTGTCGAATTGCCCGCCACCGGCCTGCCGCTCGGGCTGTTCTCCCTCGCCCCAACCGACGCCCGCATCGTTGGCCTCGGACCGAAGGGCTTGATGGCGGTGGTCTCCCGCGGAGTGGTGGAGGCCGAGTCGAAGAAGGTGGAATTTGGTTTGGATGGGGTCAAGAGTATCTTGCAGGCGAGACCTACTTCGGCGAAAGACCTTTCCCAGCGCATCCTGCAAGGCGTGCAGGACTTCATGCACATGGCTCCGAAGCACAATGACGTGACCGCGCTGACGCTGACGCGCGGAAATTAGTTTTGGCGGGCTTTCACTGGGCTTCCAACGCTTGGCCTTCCCGCTGCTTGCGGCGTAAAATAGACAAACAAATTTTCCCGGGTTTACCCCAGGTTTCGAGAGAGCCCTAATGAAGAAGACCGCACTTCCCCTGCTGTTGGCTGTTGGCTACGCGCTGTTGCTCCCATCTCTTTCGCCGGCCGATACCGTGGTCGAAGAGATCATCGCCCGGGTGAACAACGAAATTGTCACACGCACGGAATACATCCGCAGCCGCGATCAGCTCAAGCAGGAGGTTCAGCAGCAGGACCCGGCCAACGCCGACCGCGCTTTTGCCGAGAAGCAACGCGACGTTCTGCGCGATCTGATTGACCAGCAACTCCTGTTGGAAAAAGGCAAAGACCTCGGCATCACGGGCGACACTGAACTGGTCAAGCGCCTCGATGAAATGCGCAAGGAGATGAAGCTCGAAACCATGGAAGAACTTGAGAAAGCGGCGGAGGCGCAGGGAGCTTCATATGAAGACTTCAAGCAGAACCTGCGCAACCAGATCATCACGCAGCGCGTGATTGGACAGGAAGTGGGCTCGCACCTGGCCATGAACAAGGACGAGGTGAAGAAGTTTTACGATCAGCACAAGGCGGAGATGGAGCGGCCGGAGCAGGTTCGCCTGAGCGAGATTCTGATCGCGCCCAAAACGCCCGCCAAATCCGGCGGCGACGGCAAGCCCGAGCCGCCATCGGAGGCGGAGACGGAGGCAGCGCTCGCCGCCGCCCAGGCCAAGGCGCAGGACGTGCTCGACCAGTTTCACAAGGGCGCAAAGTTTGAAGAGCTGGCGAAGAAGTATTCCGATGGGCCGTCGGCGAAAGACGGCGGCGACCTCAGTTTATTCAAGCGCGGCACGCTCTCAAAAGAACTGGAAGATAAAGTCTTCGCGCTGAAGGCCGGTGAGGTCACGGACGTGATTCGCACCAAGCAGGGTTATGTGATCCTGGAGGCGAGCGAGCATCAGATGGCGGGCATTCCCACGATGAAGGAAGTTGAGCCGCGCATTCAGGATGCGTTGTACATGCAGAAACTCCAGCCAGCGTTGCGCGCCTTTCTGACCACGCTCCGCGAAGAAGCATTCATCGACATCAAGTCCGGTTACCTCGATTCGGGCGCGAGCGCAAAACAAACCAAACCGGTCGAGACTACGACCAAAGTTGTCACCGCCAAGAATCTGAAAAAGAAGAAGAAGCTAGGCGTGTTTTAGGCTACTCTTGGCTGTGCGCGCGGCGGGAAGCCGTTTTCGCGGAGGCTCATGAAAGAGTTCTTCATCTCTGAATGTTCGCAGCAGGAAAACAAGATCATCACCTCCAGCTTCGTGGTGGCGTCGAAGCAGGTGAAAGCCAAAAAAAATGGCGAGCCTTATCTGGCCCTGATCCTGGCGGATCGCAGCGGCCAGATCGAAGCCAAGATGTGGGACAACGTCGACGAATTCATCCTCGCCTTCGAGCAGGACGACTTTCTCAAGGTCAAAGGGCTCGTCAACAAGTACAAGAATCGTTTTCAGCTCACGATTCACAAGCTGCGGCGCATGGAAGAAGGCGATATTGATTTCACCGACTACCTGCCGAAGACGTCCAAGGATATCGGCGAACTTTGGAGAACGCTGACGGAGTTTGTCGCCACGTTTCAGAATCCGCACCTTAAGTCGCTGGTCGAACTATTCATGGCGGACTCGGAGATTGCCGAGCGCTATCGCAACGCTCCAGCCGCGAAGACCCTTCATCATGCCTACATCGGCGGATTGCTCGATCACGTCGTATCGCTGTTCCACTCCTGCGATTTGATCAGCCGCAACTATCCACAGGTCAACCGCGACCTGCTGTTGACAGGAGCGTTCCTGCATGACATCGGCAAGATTCAGGAACTGACCTACAACCGCGCGTTTTCATACAGCACTCGCGGACAGCTGCTCGGGCACATGATCATCGAACTGGAGATGCTGCAGGCAAAGCTGGCAAAACTGCCGGGCTTTCCCGAGGAACTGAAGATTCTGCTCGAACATATGATCATCAGCCATCACGGCCAATACGACTTCGGATCGCCGAAGCTGCCGATGTTTCCGGAAGCGCTCATGCTGCACTATCTCGACGATCTGGATTCCAAGATGGAGGCGATGCGCGCCCACTTCGAGCGCGAGGCTATGCTCGAAGGACCGTGGACCAGCTATAACGCGTCGCTGGGACGCCCGCTGCTCGATTCGCGTAAATTTATGCAAGGCGAGAAGGCGGCCGCTGCGAAAACCAGTACGGAAGATTCCAGTGTGCAGCCACCCACTTCGGCGGCGCCGGAGGGCCCGGCTTCCGCAGCGCCGGTGCTTGATATGTTCAGCGAACAGAAAGCATAGCGAGTATAGAGTCCGTACCTGAAGGTCGAGTCGTCCCGTTGCGTTTGCGCACTGCGCCTGCTTCGATTACAGTTTGGCCTCAACAACTTTGTTCTGGAGGGAAAGATCATGCGTTCTCGTGCACTGTATTTATTGTCAATTTTCCTGATGTTTGCACTCGCGGCCTGCTCGAACAAGCCAGCCGATACGGCTTCCAACACCGCCAGCCAGAACACGGCTGCGCCGTCGAACGATGCCAGTGGAAATGCGAGTGCTCCAGCCACGCCAGCGACAGCAGCGCCACCGCCCGCGCCTGCGCCGCAGCCCCTGGTTGTGCCCGCGGGCACAACGCTGACGGTGAGGCTGGGAGAATCGGTGGGATCGAAGATCAGCTCGCCGGGTCAGTCTTTCAGCGCCACTCTAGTTTCTCCAATCACCGTGGACGGGAATACCGTGATTCCAGCGGGCGCATCGGCGCGCGGTACGGTGGTCGACGCAAAACCTTTAGGCAGGTTCAAGGGCGGGGCTTTCCTGGAGGTCAGGCTGAACTCCATCGCGGTAAACGGGACTGAGCAGCGGATTAAAACCTCGGCCGTCAGCCGCACGCTAAAGGGCAAAGGCAAGCGTACAGCGGTGATGGCGGGCGGCGGCACAGCGCTCGGCGCGATCATCGGCGGCTTGGCCGGCGGGGGCAAGGGCGCTGCGATTGGTGCGGTCGCCGGCGCTGGCGCAGGTACGGGAGGAGCGGCATTTACCGGCAACAAGGAGATCGTTCTTCCTGCAGAGTCGGCGCTCAGCTTTAGGCTCACGTCTCCGCTGGAAGTGAACCCGTGAAGGTAGCGTCGACAGAAGGGTTGGCTTACCCGCGCCGCCGATAGTAAATATTGAATTCGAATCCGGGGTTGGGTGGAAAGATCTCGGCGATTTTGCGGAGCCGTTCGGCCATCGGAGGGGGGGCGAGCAGCGGATAGTCGCGCTCGCGCAGATCGTAGTAATCGACGTCAAGATAGAGCGAGAGCAGGTAGATCGAAATCGCATCGGCGAAGCTGGCTGCAAGATACTCGTTCTTAAATTTCTCCGCCTGAGGACCGTGGGCCGTGGCGAACTTGCGCGCTTCCCATGCGTCGAGTGAAGTTTCTCCGCGCACCCCGGACTCCGCTTGCTGCCACGCCAGGTCCGCGAAATTCTGCGATACGCCTGCGCGTTCGACCAGCGCGTGCCCGACGTTGATGTAGAACTCGAACGCCACCGAAAATTTGTCGTCCATCAGGCGGGTCGAGATAAAGACGCACTGCGCGTCTCCTAGATTCAGGTTGCGATGGCAAACGGCGTTGTCGCTGAGCGCAACGTCGTAGCGATCGGCAATCACGGTCTCTTCGCCCTGGGTCACGGTGAGCGGCACGAAGTAGTACGCCTTGCGGCTGAGCGCGGCGGCCACCGGCACGGGCACAGCGGCAATCATGCGGTCGAGATCGTTCTCGGCAATGGTAATCTCGCCCGAGCGGGCATAGCAGATGCCATTGGGCGCCTGTGAAACCGGGCTGTTTTGCACGATCTCCGCCGGGCTACGAACGATCGCGGAGGCGGTTTGCGACATGGCAGTATTGTAGCGTATGGCAAAGTGGATGGCTGAACTTGGCCAGTCGGGGTGCCCTGGACGGACGCCTGGGTTGATGGTGTAGCCTAAAAGCATGGCGAAAACGACTTCGGACGCACCACGCTGGATCGGAATTCCGGCGCGCGTATTTGCGATGACGTTTCTGTTGACTGTGCTGTCATTCGCGGTCGCGCTGCTGCTGAGCATTCTGGGGACGGTGGTGTACTCGCAGGTGAAACACGTCGCGCCGAACCTGACGTTTGCATACCGGCACATCGCGTTTCCGTTTGCGATCACCGTGGGTGCGATCGTGCTCGTGCTGTTGCTGGTGATGGAAATCCGGAACTATCGGCAGCGGAAAGCGTTGGAAGGAATCGAGCGGGTGAGTTGAGCGTGAGTGAATTGAACATGGGCGAATTGAAAACCACAACGCCGCGGATTGCCATTCCCGTGCCGCATTCCGGGGATCGCGAGTATGCCGAGCGTGCGCTGCCGCAGTATGAAGAGGCAGTGCGCGGGGCCGGTGGAGAGCCGGTGCGCATCGAACTCGACCAGACACCGGTTCAGGTGATGACGCAGATCGAGCGCTGCGACGCCGTTCTGCTGCCCGGTAGCCGGGCGGATGTCGATCCGCAGAAGTACAGCGCGGATCGCCATGAGAAGACAGCATCCGCCGACGCCAAACGAGAACTGGTGGATGACCTGCTGCTGCAGGATGCCTACAACTTGCATAAGCCCGTGCTCGGTATTTGTTACGGATTGCAGTCATTGAATGTGTACCGGTCGGGGACGCTGGTGCAGCACATCGAATCGGCGATCGTCGATTCGAAGATCAATCACAGCGCGGGGCGGGCGGTGGCGAAGGCGCATACGGTAAAGATCGAGCCGGAATCGAAGTTGGCGGAGATTGTGGGGGCGAGCAAAACCGTCGCCGTGAATTCTTCGCATCACCAGTCTGCGGACGCAGTGGGTGAAGGGTTGCGCGTGGTGGCGCGTTCCGCCGAAGATGGAATCGTCGAAGCTCTAGAAGGAACCGCTCCCGGACATTTTGTGCTGGCTGTGCAGTGGCATCCGGAGCGGAGTGTGAACGATGGGCCGGAGCTGGCCGAGTCCGCAAAGGCGATCTTCCACGCCTTCATCGAGGCGGCGAGAACGAAGCACGAAGAGTTAACGAGCGAGTTAGAGCGACACCTTACATAGTTTGTCATCCCGAGCGAAGCGAGGGATCTGCAGTTCGCTGGAAGATGCAGATCCCTCGCTTCGCTCGGGATGACAATCCATAACAATTTATCGCGAGCACCTCAGACACGTCGAGGTTCAATCACCGCTAGAACATCGCACGAATCCTCGACGCCACCCGACTCTGTGCGTTTCAGCAAAACCGCCACATGCGCAATCGCGGCGTTGTCGGTGCCCATGCCCTCCGGCGTTTTTGCTTTGATCCCTACGCAGTCCGCGGGAATTCCGCACAACTCGGCTACGTGTTTGCGAATCCCGTCGGCGTGCGGGCCGATTTTTGGAGTGGACAGGATCAGCGCGGAATCGAGGTTCACGAGTTCGTAGCCTGCGGTCTTGACGCGCCGCAACGCCTCACGCAGAAACACAGCGGAGTCGGCGTTTTTCCACTGCGGGTCGGAAGGCGGAAACAGCGATCCAATGTCGGGACCGGCGATGGCGCCGAGCAGCGCGTCGGTGATCGCGTGCAGCAGGACGTCACCGTCGGAATGGCCGCCGAGGCCTTTGTCGTGCGGCAGAGTCACGCCTCCGATTTTTAGCAGAATTCCAGCTTTGAATTCATGCGAGTCCCAACCGTAGCCGATGCGCATTTCAGGTTTCAAAATTTATTTCCGTTCGGTCCCCAAAAGCGGCGTCTGACTTTCGCGCTTACGCCATCGCTAAAACGATGCCCTGATGCGAGACAAAGGATGCGAAACAAAAGATACGAAACCCAAGTGCTCGCTGCTATGTCCCGGTTTTCAGATAGAACTCTGCCAACTCCATATCGGCGGGCGTGGTGATTTTTATATTACGCGGCGAGCCCATTACCACTACGACCGGCAGGCCCGCGCGCTCGATCAGTGAAGCCTCGTCCGTACCGAGAAAGCCGTCGGCAATGGCGCCATCAAACGCCTTCTTCAGGATGTCGTAGCGAAAACCCTGCGGGGTTTGCGCCATCACGATGCTCGCGCGGGGGATAGTGGCTTTGATGAGTGCGCCTTCCGCAGTTCGTTCCACCTGTTTCACCGTGTCCACGGCGGGCCAGCCCGCGATGGCGGCTCCATGTTTGTGCGCGGCCTCGATTACATGGCCAATAATTTCGCGTGTAACAAATGGGCGCACGGCATCGTGCACCAGAACGATGTCTTCTGAACCGGCCGCCGTACGGGCTAGAGCGCTTGCCACCGAGTCCTGACGATGTTCGCCGCCTTCGACCATCTGCAGGCGTTTGCTCAAGATTTCCGGGTACTGCTTTTCGATCTGGGTGCGGAAGCCGGCAATTTCGTCCTTGCGTAGCGCAACGATGATTTCATGGACGGCAGAGGTGGTGGCGAACTTACGCAGCGTGTGAACGAGAATGGGCACGCCGCCCAGCTCCTTGAACTGTTTGCTCGGGGCTTTTTTTCTGGATTTTGCGCCCGACGGCGGGACCATCCGCGTGCCCAGTCCGGCCGCCGGAACAATTACAAAAACCTTCATAGGGGCGATCAGTATAGTACAGGGTTTAGGCTTTTTCCCGTGGTATGCGGTTCGTCGCGTCTCCTATCGCGGAGTGAGACGGGGCAAGCCCCGTCTCTACTGATGAAGAGTCTAGTCGGCGGCCCGATCAGCCATAGTAGGGGGCTTTTTTGCCGGGTCGGAGGGCGGTCCAGTCGTTCCCGGGACCGGAGGCACGGCCACCGGAGGCGGCAATTTGGAGTCGTGGCGACCCGTCGCGCGCTCATCCCATTTGCCAAAGATCATCTTGCCCGCGGTGGTTTGCAAGACCGAGGTCACCGAGATGTCGATGGTCTTACCGATCATCTTGCGCGCGTTGTCGACGACCACCATGGTGCCGTCATCGAGGTAGGCAACGCCCTGGTTGTACTCTTTCCCTTCCTTCAGGATGAACACCCGCATAATTTCGCCGGGCAGAACGATGGGCTTGAGCGAGTTGGCAAGCTCGTTGATGTTGAGCACGGCAACGCCCTGCAACTGGGCGACTTTGTTGAGATTGAAGTCGTTGGTGATGATCTTGCCTTCATACAGCTTGGCCAGTTCGATGAGCTTCATGTCGACTTCGCGAACGCTGGGGAAATCGTCTTCCACGATCTGGATCTGCACCGAAGCGGTTTTCTGAAGACGCTGCAGGATGTCCAGGCCGCGTCGGCCGCGATTTCGTTTGAGCGAGTCGGCGGAATCGGCCACCAGTTGCAGTTCGCGGAGCACGAACTGCGGGATCACAATCAGGCCGTCGAGGAAACCGGTCTCGGCGATGTCGGCGATGCGGCCATCAATAATGACGCTGGTGTCGAGGATCTTGTAGCTCTTCTTGCCCGACCTTTCGCCGCCGAAGACTCCGCCGAGCGCCGCCAGATTGAGCAGGTCGCCTTTGTTGGCGCCGACCGCCAATCCCACGTAAGCCATGACCAGCATGACCATGATCTGCAGGAAACTTTGGATAGGGCTCGGAGGGATACTGTTGCGAATGACGAGCGCAAAAAGATAAGCGCCAATGATGCCGAGCACGCTGCCGATCGCGGCTCCGATCAGGCGCTTCAGGCTCATCGCGCGTAATCTCCACTCGAACACGATGATGGCGACGCCAATCAGCAAGCCGACGACGGCATCAAGCCTTGAGGGCAGATTAAACGGATGAATAAGAGAGCAGATGACACCGACAATGAGGACAAACAGAAGGCGTATAAGGACGACGTCCACGAGTAAGACCTCTCTCGGGGAAGGCACCGCTAGAGCGATTCCCGCCCCCCGCCGGCCGTCCAGGGCGAATGATATTAAGATCCCTGCGCCCGACGTTCTATTCGCAGAGCGGTATGAAGAATGAGAACGCGCCCCGCGCCCGGTCAACCCGGGTCACTCCAATAAGTACCGCGAGCAGTATATACCCGGGTGGGAAGGGGAACCAGACTCTAAGTGGGCACCTTCAGTTTTTTGCATGTTTACAGAGCTGTCTGCGATTTCTCAAGGAAAATCCACATCCAGCGCGTAAATGTCCTGGGTGCTCATGTCGCGCACAAAAAGCCGGGAGTCGTCAGGCGCCTGGCCGCTCCAGGATCCCCACATTCCGAAATAGCGGCGCAGGCCGTTCAGGCTGAACAGGTCCTCGGGACGGTTATCGCCGACCTTAATGCGGCGGCACTTGGGATTGTCTGTAGCGAAGTTGTCGTAGTATATGTAGCGGCTGTCCGCCGACCAGTAGGGGTAATCAAAGTTGGCGCTCTCGGTGAGCCACTCGGACCACTTCTGGGTGCGGAAATCATAAAGCATGAGTTTCTTCGATCCCTCGGCACTGATGGCTGCGAGGTAGCGTCCATCGGGAGACCAGCGCGGCGAAAACAAGCCCTTGGAGCCGGCGAGGGTGGATGTCTGGCGGGTCTTCATATCAACCAGCTGAATATCAACGGTTCCAGTATTCATGGTGGAAATGCGTCCGAAGGCAAGCTGAGCGCCGTCCGGAGACCAGCTAACGTCCACTTCGCCGACCTGTTCCGGCAACAGCTCCTCGGGCGAACCCCCTTGCGCGGAAAGCAGGAATATCTTCCAGGGCTTTCCGTACTGAGCGGAGATGTAAGCGATTTGGGTTCCGTCCGGGGACCAGCTCGGCAGCGTGGCCGCTGCGGGCGGATAGGTAAGCTGCAGCCGCTCGCTGCCATCCACACGGCTCCGCCACAGGGTGTTGTCCAGAACGGTGCTGTACGCGACCCACTTGCCATCGCGCGAGAAAGCCACATCGCTGGCGGAGATCCCTCCTAGAAAAGGGACAAATTGCTTCGCTACGGCGTCGTAGCGCACAAGCTCGCCGCGTTGCTGGGTGCCTTGCACAAACAGCTTCTTGCCGCTGATATCAGGCAGCGCGGTGGAGTACAAGATTGGGCCAGTTGTCAGTCGGGTGGGCGGCTGGGAAGCTTTGCGGAAAATGCTGGTAGATTCCGGGAGAGCAAAGATGTCGTTTCCCTGACCGATGCCACTTTCGAATAGGTAGTAGCGTCCATCATGCGTCCAGCGGCCACAGCATTCGCGGGGGGGAGTATGCCATCCCACCAGCAATTGGTGCAGATTGGATCCGTCAGTGCGGACCTCCCACAATGAGCTCGTGTTCGCCTGGTCCTGAATCGAAAAACGAACGCGGCTTCCGTCGGGAGAAAAGCCGGCCGCAAAGGGGAAGCCGGATACCGACACGAGGCGATGCGAGGCCGTCCCATCAGCGTTCGCCAGGTATAAGTCTGCCCCCCTGCTAAACACGATCTGTTTCCCATCCGGCGACCAGCTGGCTCTGTTGCCAGCGATGTCACCCAGACGACGGGGAGAACCGGCGGGCAATCGCAAAGCCCAGAAGGGCCCTACTCCGCTGCCTGTAGTCTCCATGCCGCCGACCAGCAGTTGGGAATGGTCAGGCGAGATGTCCATGATTTGTACGTTCTTCATTGGCGTCGGAATCGCGGAGGTCTCGCCCCCACTCGTCGAAACCTGGGCCAGAGTGATACCTTCGGGCCGGAATTGGGTGACGTAAATACGCGCGCCGTCCGTCAGCATGTTGCTCATGACAAAGCCGTCATGGGTTATCTGAGTGGCACCAGTGACCCGCGGCGGGCTTGCGGGGAAGAAGAACCAGAGCAGCGATGCTGCTACCAGCAACGCCGCCGATGCTGCTGCCGCCCACGGCCAGCGACGCTTTCCCTTTGGAGCCTCCGAGGAAACCGCAACCGCGGTGCTCACTCTCCCCGAAGTTGTGTCCCGTTTCAGCCGCTTCAAGTCGGCGCGAATTTCGGCGGCGCTTTGATAGCGGATATCGCGGTCCTTCTCCAGCGCTTTACCAATAATGTGATCGAGCTCTGAGGGGAGATCAGGATTTAGCCGCAGCGGCGGTGCGGGCTCCTTGCGAAGGATCGAATCGAAGATGGCGGCCGTGGTGTCTCCGCGAAAGGGCAGGGTTCGGGTCGCAATTTCGTAAAGCACTGCGCCAAAAGAGAAGATGTCGGTACGGGCGTCGAGGTCCTTGCCCAGCGCCTGTTCGGGAGACATGTAGGCTACCGTGCCCAGAGTGCTGCCAGGACTGGTAAGGTGCGGATCATTCTCGATGGTGGCGGCGGTGACCCCGACCGGATTCGTCAGCGCGTGGGTTTTTGCTAACCCGAAATCAAGAATCTTCGCATGTCCCCGCTCGGTCAAAAACAGATTTGCAGGCTTGATGTCGCGATGAACGATTCCTTTGGAGTGGGCTGCGTCCAGGGCGTCGGCAATCTCGATGCCGATATCGAGCAAAGAATCCAGCTCGAGTCGCCGGCCAAGGATCACTTCCCGCAGAGTCTTGCCTTCCAGATATTCCATCACCAGGAAGAACCGGCCTTGGTGCTCGCCAATTTCGTGAATGGTGCAGATGTTGGGGTGATTCAGAGCAGAGGAGGCGCGCGCCTCACGCCGGAAGCGCTCCAGCGCTTGCGGATCATTCGCCAGGCTGTCAGGCAGAAACTTGAGCGCAACAAAGCGGTTGAGTTGGATGTCCTCGGCCTGATAGACGACGCCCATCCCGCCGCCGCCGATTTTTTTCAGGACGCGGTAATGTGAGACCGTCTCCCCAAGGATGGATTGATCGTCAAGCATTGCGGCACATCTTAGCAGAGGGCGCGAGGCGCGGCTTCTGAAACTTTGCGCTGCTTCCGGTTCGCTCTTCGCAGTCCCATAGCGGTCACCGAGTGCGGCCGGTTGATTGCTAAGTGCGCTCTTTACATCCCATCGTAATTCGGGCCGCCGCCGCCCTCGGGTGGGACCCAGGTAATGATCTGATAAGGGTCCTGTATGTCGCAGGTCTTGCAGTGCACGCAGTTTGCGGGATTCAAGCTGATGCGCTTGCCGTTGGGCGCGGTTTCGTCGTCCACCATCTCGTAGACGTTCGCGGGGCAGAAATTCTGGCACGGGCTGCCGAACTCTTTCACGCAACGGTCATTGCAGATGTTGGTGTCTTGAATCAGCAAATGCGCCGGCTGATCTTCCTCATGCTTGGTGCCGGAATGATAGAGGTCGGTGAGTTTGTCGAAGGTGAGCTTGCCGTCGCCCTTTGTCGGGCCAAGCAGCTGCGCTTCCGGGCCGCCGGCGTCGGGCAGATTGGCGAGCGGTTCTAAGTTCTCGTGCCCCGGATGTGATAGCACTCGGTTGCGAAGGCCGCCGTCGAAAATTTCCTGGAGCGCGGAGTTGAATATTCCCGCGACCATGCCATTCTTGAATCCCTGGTGGAAGTTGCGCACCGGCCAGAGCTCATCGTGAATCCAGCTGGTTTCGACACGGCGCTGGAACTTGCCGAGAGTTGCCGCGGACGAGTCTGATTTCACCAGCGCTTCAAATGCTGTCTCGGCCGCCAGCATGCCGCTCTTAATCGCGAGGTGAATTCCTTTCAGGCGCGCGGAATTCAGAAACCCGGCGGAGTCTCCGATGATCACCCAGCCATCGCCGGCGAGCGGCGGCAGCGACCACCATCCGCCATAGGGAAGCGCCTTGGCGCCGTAGCGGATCATCTTGCCGCCTGCAAGCAACTTGGTAATAAAAGGATGCTGTTTGAAGGTTTGCAGCACGTGCTGCGGATCGAGGCGCGGATCCCGATAATCGAGCCCGGTAACAAAGCCGAGCGAAACTATATTATCTTTGGAGCCGTTGCCTTTCGAACCATAAATCCATGCGCCGCCGTATTCTTTCGTGGTGAGCGGATACCCCATGGTGTAGATGACTTCGCCGGCCTGAATACGGCCCGGCGGAACCTCCCACAGCTCTTTCACACCCACGCCATAAGTCTGCGGATTGCGGTCTTTCATCAGATCGAACTTCTGGATGAGTTGCTTGGTGAGCGATCCGCGAGTGCCTTCGGCGAGCACGACTACCTTTGCCTTTATGTCGTAGCCGGGCTCGAAATTTGATTTTGGCTGGTTCTGTTTGTCGACGCCCTTGTCGTCGGTGCGCACACCGGCGACTCGATCGCCGTGTGGGTCACGTTCAAAGAGCAGTTCCGATCCGGCAAAGCCCGTGAAAATCGTGATCCCCGCGGCTTCGACTTTGGCCGCCAGCCACTTCACGAAGCGGTTGATCGAGATGATGTAGTTGCCGTGGTCCTGCAGCGGCGGAGGCGTGATGGGAAGCTGGTAGTGGCCGGTGCGCGTCAGGAAGTAAACGGCATCTTTGTGTACCACCGCGTCGAGTGGGGCTTCGCTTTCGAATCCCGGGAGCAGTTCTTTCATGGAGCGCGGATCGAGGAGGGCGCCGGACAGGCAGTGCTGTCCGGCTTCGCGCGCTTTTTCAAGCACGTAGATATTTTCTTTGCTGAGCGGAGATTCGGGATGCCGCGCGTTGTGATCGTCGACCAACTGCGAAAGCCGCAATGCGCAGGCCATGCCCGCGGGCCCGCCGCCAACGATGACGACATCGGCTGGCATTTCTGGATGCTCGATGTTGGGGAGAGGCTCGCGGAAGATCAGCATTTAGCAATTGGCCCTTAGCTCTTAGCGCAGAAAACTCTCTATGATACGGGAAACAGCATCGGCGGTGCATCGCCATCGTGCTGGTGGGTAGGGGTCAGTTTCCGAGTGGGCATTCATCCGGGCTGCCAACGTGGCCGAAGGATCAATATCGGGCGCGACCACCTGACATGTCGAATACCGCCCCGGTGTTAAAGGCGCAGGCGGCAGAGCAAAGCCACAAAATCATTCCCCCCACCTCGTCGACGCTTCCGAGACGCTTTAGAGGGCTCGCGGTAATCATCGCATCCACGACCTCGTGGCCCAATCTTCTAATGAGGTCAGTGTCGATGGGGCCGGGCGCGACGCAGTTTACGCGAATGTCGGTGTCGCAAACCTCGCGCGACAGCGCTTTTGTGAACGCTATTACGCCAGCACTTGCAGCCGAATATGCTGCGAGGTTTGGCAAACCCTCCTTGCCCGCAAGCGAGCCTATATTGACAATCCGGCCGCGTCCCGCACGCCGCATGATTGGGAGAACCTGGCGAGTCACCTCGAATACACCAACCAGGTTGACCTGGAGGATGTGCTGCCATTCACCGGCGTCGAATTGCTCGAATGGCCGATAGCAGCCGAGGTATCCGGCATTGTTTACGAGGATATCGATTCGCGATGGCTGGCTCTCAATATGCGCGAGGGCCTTTCCGATCTGATCGCCTTTCGTTACATCCACAGTTAGGGAGTGCGCACCGTCGAGTTCGACAGGGTCGATATCCCAAATCCAAACTTGAGCGCCAAATCGTACGAATTGCGTTGCGACAGCCCTCCCAATTCCCCTACCGCCGCCTGTTACGATGGCAGTTTGGCCGGAAAAGTCGTACTGGATGTCAATGGTCATCTCCGAACTCGGCGATTATTCGCGAAAAGTCCGCATCTCGCAACTGAACTGCAACTGGACCATACGCGGACAGTCCGTCGAAGTGGAGTGACCACGCGCACTCAGTGGCTGGCACGGCATCGGGCGATTACAGAAATGTTGTCGCCTACTCGGGAACTGACTTGCTACTTGGCTGGCCACCGGTGTGCTTGCGTCACCACTTCTTGAAAATGATTGCGACGGCGCCGATCATCATGGTGAAACCCACGAGGTAGTTCCACTTCAGCGGTTCTCGAAGATATAGAACCGAGAAGATCGAAAACACGGTTAAGGTGATGACCTCTGGATGGTCTTCAACTGCGCCGTCGTGAACGCGTAGGAGCCGATGCGGTTGGCGGGTAACTGGAAACAGTACTCCGCAAACGCGATTAGCCAGCTGATGACGATGACCTTGAAAAGTGGCGCGTGGCGACACTTCAGATGGCCGTACCGGGCGAAGGTCATGAAGATGTTGGAGAAGGACAGGAGCAGAATCGTGGTCATGCGGATATGTTGCCTGATTCCGGGCTTTGATTGCACCCGTGATGCAGTAGTGGAGCGACGGGCGTCTCGCCCGTTCATATAGGGTGGCGGCAGTATGGCGGCAGGGCGGGGACGTCCGGCTCTCCACCATCAGCGGCGGGTTTCCGCGATCGCCTCGCGAATTGCCCGCAGCACTCCATCCATCTGTTTGGGCGTCCCGACAGTGATCCGAACACATCCGTCGCAGCCGGGGTTTGCCGATGAGTCGCGGACCAGAATGCCACGCCGCTGCATCGACTCCACGAATGCTTTCACTTTCGCACCTACTCGCACCAAAACAAAGTTCGTCTGGCTCGGCCAGAAGCGCAGGCCCAGCTCGTCGAACAATTCCGCCAGGCGTTCACGGCCGCGCTTCACCTGCGCGACGTGCTCGCTTACGAAAGCCCGGTCGGCCAGCGCCTCTTCGAGGCAAGCGAGCGCCACGGAATTCACATTGAATGGCAGACTGAACCGCCGTAGATAGTCGATCTGCTCCGCCGCGCCGGTTAGCACTCCCAGGCGCAGGCCGGCGAGCCCATAGGCTTTCGAGAACGTACGCGCGACGAACAGGTTTGCGTGACGCGCCAAGTCCGGGATCATTGTCCTGCAGGTCAGTGCCGCGCCGCAAAACTCGAAGTAGGCTTCGTCGATCAGCAACGCCGTATTGGGCGCCGATTCCGCAATCTGCAACAACTCAGCACGCGAAGCCGCCAGGCCGGTGGGATTGTTGGGATTTGCGATCACGATCACCCGGGTACGTGGCGAAATCCGAGCCAGGAAATCGGCAACTGGAAGCGTCAGGTCTTCGCCCGATTGCAGACGCACCACTTGCCCCCCCACCGCCTCGCCCAGCACCGGATACATCACGAAGGTGGGGTCGGCAAAGAGCAGTTGGTCGCCAGGGCCGAGGTAAGTTGTAAAGAGAAGCGACAGCGCCTCATCCATTCCATTGGTGAGCAACACCTGCTTGGGCGCGATGCCCAGGAAATTCGCGACCAGCCGCTCGCCAACCTCGCGCTGCGGATACAGCGACACATCCGCCGCCGAGAGCGAGCGCAGGCGGGCCAGCACGCGCGGCGAGCATCCGGCCATGCTCTCGTTGAGATCGAGACTCAACCCGGCGCGGCTCTCGATGGGCGAGTGGTACGGACTCAGCTTGGCAATCGATTCCCGCGGTTTCAGCATGGAATGCACGTAAATGAAATGCGCGTAAACATGACGCGATGAGTTTACGCGATTTGTTTATGGCGATGCAGCAGATCGCCTTGGAGATTTTTCCTCAAGCCGCTTATTTCTCATGCCGCCTGGCATACTTCACCGCGACAAAGATCGTCGTGCAGATTGCGAAATCCACCAGGAGGCCCCAGTCTTCCTTGAAAAGCGTGTGCCGCGCCACTGCGGGCAGATGTGGCATGAGCAGGAAGTAGATGGCGTTGCCTGCGAGCACGGCCACGAGCGCGTCGAGAAAATTCTTCATCGTCGTTCTTCTCATCGGGGTCTTAACTCAGCCTCCGCTCCTGCTGGCACTAGTCCTGCTAACATCGCTTAAGATGCTGGAACCGTCCACTCCAGTGCAGTATGTGAAAGGCATCGGCCCGCGCCTCGCCGAGATCCTTGTCGCCAAGGGCATTGCGACCGTCGACGACCTGCTGCACTACCTCCCCTTCCGCTACGAAGATCGGCTGAACCCGCGTTCAGTCGCCGAACTGCGCGCCGGAGAGATGGCAACGGTGATCGCCGAAGTCCGCAACTCGGGACTGTTTCGCACGCGCCGCATGCCAATCTTTCAACTCACCGTCGGCCAGGGCCGAACAAAGTTGAAGTGTATCTGGTTCAACGCCGCGTATCTTCAGGATCGTTTCCAAGCCGGACAGATGGTCGCGCTCTACGGCAAGGTTGAAGAGGACCGCGACGGCCAACTGCAGATCATGCAGCCACAATTCGAGATTCTTGGCGACATCAACGAAGAAGGCGGCGCCGATGAAGCCGAAAAAAAGGCAGCCGCGTCGCTCGAGATCGGACGGATTGTTCCCATCTACGAATCGACCGGCCAGGGCAAACTCACGCCGCGCTGGTTCCGGCGCATTATCCGATGGACGCTCGAAAATCTGAACCCCAATCTTCCCGATCCCATCCCCGCCGCGGTGCGCGCGCATCTGAGCCTGGTGTCTCCGCGCGAAGGGTGGTGGAAGGTTCACTGGCCCGATGCCGGCGAAAGCTTCAGCGATCTGCAATCGTCGCGGACAGCAGCGCACATCCGGCTGATTTTCGATGAACTCTTTTTTATCGAGTTGGGCCTCGAACTCAAGCGGCGCGAGCAGAAGGCGCAAACCGGAATTGCCTTTCGTCTTGACGGCGGCGTTCGCGAGGCCATTAAGAAGATACTGCCGTTTCATCCGACCGCAGCCCAGAAGCGGGTGCTGAAGGAAATCGCCACCGGCATGCAGACGCCCTGCCCCATGCGGCGTCTGCTGCAGGGCGATGTGGGATCGGGCAAGACCATCGTGGCGTTCCAGGCGGCGATCATTGCCATTGAAAACGGATACCAGGTCGCATTGATGGCGCCGACTGAAATTCTGGCGCAGCAACATTATTTTTCCGCCCGCCAGATTCTCGAACGAGCCGGATACCGCATCGTGCTCCTGACCGGCTCGCTCGAACAGGACCGCAAACGCGACGTGCGCCGCCACATTGCGCAAGGCAACGCGCAACTCGTGATCGGGACGCACGCGCTGATTCAGGATCGAGTGGAATTTGAAAACCTGGGTCTGGTCGTCGTGGACGAGCAACACCGCTTCGGCGTAATGCAACGCCTGAAGCTGATGAAGAAATCAGACGAAGCTCGTGTGGTGACGGGGCTCCGCCCCGCCCTGCCGGGCGAGGAAGTCAGGCAGGACGAGGCAGAGCCCCGTCACCACACAAACTCGAAGTCCGACCCCGAACCGGATGTGCTGGTGATGACGGCTACTCCTATCCCGCGCACGCTTGCCCTCACTCTCTACGGCGACCTTGACGTCTCGGTGCTCGACGAACTTCCTCCGGGACGCACTCCGGTTGTCACCCGCTCCCTGCCCGACGAGCGCGCGCCCGAAGTCTGGGACTTTGTCCGCAAGCAGATCAGCGCCGGACATCAGGCCTATGTCGTGTATCCGGTGATAGAGGAGAACCCCGCGAAAAAGGACGACCGCGAAGTGAAGGCCGCCGAGCAGATGCACCGGCAGTTGCGGGAGAAGATTTTCCCCAACCTTCATGTCGGTCTGCTGCATGGCCGTCTTGATGCCGACGAAAAAGAACATGTGATGCGCGAATTCCAGCAGGGGAAGATCGAAATTCTTGTCGCTACGACGGTGATTGAAGTTGGTGTTGATGTTCCCAACGCGACCGTGATGGTGATCGAGCACGCCGACCGCTTCGGATTAGCGCAGCTCCACCAGTTGCGCGGGCGCATCGGACGCGGAGCGGCGAAATCCTATTGTGTGCTCATGCGCGGTGGCAAGGTTTCCGAAGAAGGAGAGCGGCGTCTTGACGCCATGGTGCGCTCGAACGACGGTTTCCAGATCGCGGAACTTGATCTCGAACTGCGCGGGCCGGGAGAATTCTTCGGGACTAGGCAGGCGGGCATTCCAAGCTTCCGCGTGGCTAATATCATTCGCGACCGGCAGCTGCTGGAGGCGGCTAAACGCGAGGCTGCGTTCGTGATCTCCGGGCCGAATGCCGAAATATCGAAAGAAGAGATTGATCGGGCGCTTCGGGAAATGCGATCGAGGTGGGCGATGAGTTATGGGCTGGTGGAGGTGGGGTAGAGCCGTATCTCACGAATCCTTGACGTAGTCAGTCTATTTCACCAGCTCCACCTAACTGCGCGTCGTACTTCCTTAAACTATTGCTCCAGAATTACCATCCAGTCGATGCCTTCTCCCCTCAAACGATGGCTACACGATCCGCTTTTCCTCTTGTGTCTAGCTGCGGGTCTACTGGCTTTCGTCGTGCAATCCGGCGAGTTGGGGACGGCCGACACGGTGCATCGGCTGCAAACTACGCATTGGCTCTGGACCTCGGAGCCACAGGTTTTTCCGAACGAGTATCCCGAGTTTGGCCTCCACGGCCGTGGCGGGCGTGTTTATAGCTGGTATGGCATTGGCCAGTCGCTGCTCATGCTGCCCGCCGATCTCCTGGGGACTTGGATGGAGCGGTGGCCCATCTTCTCGGATTACCGCGACGACCCTGAAGTTCGCAGCATTGTGGTCAGCTACATCACCAGCATTTTGGTGAGCGTTCTAACCGCGCTGATCGCATTCCGGTTTCTGCGTCAGTTGCGGTTCAGCGTGAAAGAGTCGGCGGCGGGCGTACTGGCTTTGATGTTCTGCACCACTCATCTTCATTACACACAGAACATGATGGAGAACAATTACATCATGTTGCTGACGCTTACTGGATTCTCCTTCCAGTACGAGTGGCTGCGCACGGACAGCCGGCGCGCGCTCTTCATCGGCTCATGCGCGCTGGGGCTGAACCTGCTTACGCGGCTCACCACGGGGCTGGATCTCATCGCCGGAGGAGTCTTTATCCTGCTTGCACTTTGGTTCGAAGGAGCAGGGTTCGAAGAGGCGCGGTCCGAAGGAGCACGCGGCCCCGGGTTGTGGCGGCGTCTCATCGCCTACTGCAAAGTTGCCGCACCGGTTTACATATTCTTTTTCATGGTCGATCGTGCCTACCAGTTTTATCGCTTCGGATCGTTTACCAATACATACGTAACGTTTTTCGCCCGGGAATATCGCCAACGCGATCCTTCGCTGCCGGTGAACTTTCCCTGGAGCACGCCCTTTCATGCTGGCGTTCTCGGGCCGCTATTCCAGCCGGAGAAATCTATTTTTCTCTTCGATCCTCTTCTGGTGCTGGCAATTTTCCTCTTGGCATACTTGTGGAAGCGCCTGACTCCTGAGGTACAGGCCTACGGTGCGACCTCTCTTCTCCTGTTGCTGGCCTATATCTGCTTTTACGCTAGATACACGTACTGGAGCGGCGACTTCGCCTGGGGCGACCGCTATGTTTCGACCACCGTGGAGCTGGCGACACTCGTTGCCGTACCGCTGCTCATGCACTATCGAGAGACTTTGGGAAGAACGATCTGGCGCGCGGGATGGGTGCTGGTCGCAGTCAGCCTGATGATTCAGTTGGCGTCGCTCGCCTTCTGGTTGCCGCTGGAAATTTACCAGATGGAGACGTTTGGGCATCCGACGTTTGTGATCGCTCTGCGTTTCAAGAACATCGTCGCCTTCGCTTTTGGCAAGATGGATGCCTGGGGCTTGAACACCGAGGCCATGTCCCAAGATCAGTGGGATTATGTTCACGTCACGACATGGAATTTTCTGCCGTTTCTGCTGCGCCGCGTGGGAGCAGCGCCCGGCTGGGTGGTGAATACGGCCCTGGTTATCTGGTTTGCGGCGATTGCGGCGCTGGGGGCGGTTTTGGTCCGGTTAAGAAGCAGCTTGCAAACGGTCGGCTGAGGACAAGATCCGGGCCCTCTGGCGTGCTTCGTTCCCGCTATCCATGCTGACGCTTCTGCTATCATCGCGGCTGGGCCGGAAAAACCGGTGGATTACACCTTTTATAAGGAGTTTTTATCATGGAAATGCCCGCTCTTCCCCTGGGCTCCCGCCGTAACGAAGACATCGCGCTCGACCTCATGAAATTCATCGCCATGACAACTGGCTACGGCAAGACCATCGGGTCGGGAGTCGGCTTCCAGGGCGGAGGCGCGGCCGCCAAGCCCGAAGATTACGCGGCCCATTTGCTGGAACTCTATGGGCGTTGTTTGCACTCGGTCTCTGGGAAGTAGGGCAACTGTTTGGGGCGCACAGCTTCCGGGTAACCCCTTGCCTTTGAACCTCTTCGTTGACAAGGGCGTCGCTGCTGGGCTATCCTAAACTTCTTTGGAAGTCCTGCGGCTGCCCGCCTGGAACACCTAGCGCGCGTTCTGCGTGGATAGATCATTGATTGAAGATCATTGATTTGATAGATCGTGATTGACAAATCATTGATTAGGGCACTCAGCGGTCTTCATAATAGCGTTCTTTAGTCCCTGGGAGAATTCTGATGTCAACCTATTTCCCAAAAGAGGGAGATATTGCGCGTAAGTGGTTTGTGGTGGACGCAACCGGGCTGCCGCTCGGACGCCTCGCCTCGCGAGTAGCCCGCATTCTGATCGGTAAAGAGAATCCGAAGTACACGCCATTTATCGATACCGGTGACCACGTGGTAATCATCAATGCCGAGAAGATCAAGATCACCGGCATGAAGGCCGATCAGAAGGTCTATCACCGCTATACCGGGTATCCCGGTGGATTGCGCTCCGAAGAAATGAAGAAGCGCATGGTCCGCAAGCCGGAGCTGGTGATTGAAGACGCCGTGTCGCGCATGCTTCCCAAGAACAAGCTGGGCAAGCAGATGTTTACGAAACTGAAGGTGTATCGAGGCGACAAGCATCCGCACCAGGCACAGAAACCGGAAGAGAAGGTGTTTGCGTAGCAAGGCAGGTCGCAGGTGTCAGATCTCAGGGATTTGACACTTGGAAAAATTGGAAAGGTGACAGGCACTTGGGTTAGCTGAATGCTGACGGCTTAGTGCTGAGGGCTTAAATGGCAGAATTGGTGCAATATTACGGAACGGGACGCCGGAAGACGGCGATCGCTCGTGTTTTTCTTCGTCCGGGGAGCGGCGAGTTCAAGGTCAACGGCAAAGCGTTCGATGAATACTTTGTGACGCCCTCGCAGCGCATAGCGGCAAAACGGGCGTTGGTCTCGACCGACACTGCGGCCAACTTCAACGTGCTGGCGAACGTGTGCGGTGGCGGAGTCGCTGGACAAGCCGATGCGGTGCGGCTGGGCATTACGCGCGCACTCATGCTGTTCAATGCCGAATTCCGCGCTAAGCTGAAAGCCGAGGGCATGGTTACGCGTGATCCGCGCGCCAAAGAGCGCAAGAAGTACGGACAAAAAGGCGCGCGCAAGCGCTTCCAGTTCAGCAAGCGGTAAGGTTTTGTGTTTGGCTGAAGGCTGAGTGCTGATTGCTGACAGCTGTTTTTAAAATTCATCCCCCCACCTCCCTGAGGCGGGGTGGACGGGAATGGCAATCCGGGGCCTCTTAGCGTCCGGATGCAGACTAACTGAGGAGGTTGATTGGCAAACATCACGATGAAGGAGTTGCTCGAAGCAGGCGTTCACTTCGGGCACCAAACGAAGCGGTGGAATCCAAAGATGAAGGAGTACATCTTTGGCGAACGCAACGGTATCTACATTATCGATCTGCAAAAGACGCTGAAGATGTTCAAGGAAGCGTCGAAATTTGTGCAGGACCTGGCCGCCGATGGCCGGATTATCCTCTTCGTGGGCACCAAGCGCCAGGCGCAGGACGCGATTGCCGAAGAGGCGCAGCGCTGTTCGATGTACTACGTGAATCAGCGCTGGTTGGGTGGCCTGCTGACCAACTGGATCACGGTACAGAAATCCGTGAAGCGGCTCAAGGAACTCGACGAAATGGCCACCGATGGCCGTTACGACCTGCTTCCGAAGAAGGAAGTTATCAAGCTCGAACGCGAGCGCAAGCACCTGCAGGCGAATCTCGCCGGCATCAAGAACATGACCCGGTTGCCGGATGCGATCTTTGTCATTGATTCGAATAAAGAGCAGATCGCGGTGCGCGAATCGCGCAAGCTGGGCATCCCCGTGGTCGCCGTGGTAGACACGAATTGCGACCCGAGCGAAGTGGATTACGTGATACCGGGCAACGACGACGCGCTACGGGCGATCCGGCTGTTCACCTCGAAGATATCGGAGTCGATTGCCGAGGGTGTTCATGCCAGGGACGATAAGCAGATGGCGGACATTCAGGCGGTGGCGCAGCCAGAGCCGGTTGTAGCAGCCGCAGCTCCGGACGCTGAAGAACTGTATGCGGAAGCTGCAGCCGGAGGCGAAGGTGCCACCCCCGCTGCGGGGCCCGAGGGCGCGACACCCGAAGGTGAAGAGATTCGGATGGAAGATGTGCTGGGCAAGGGCACGCGCAAGCGTCCCTCAGCCGCCACGGAAGACGTCGACGAGCTACAGGCGGAAACGCGCCGGTTCTAGCATCGGCTGCCGGTTTCCAGCTATTCGCAAGCACCAGATCTGACCCGCGTAGCTGGTCTGTGCGCGGGTCGAGTTTTATAACGGCAAGTTTCAACCGAAGGAATGAATTTCTAATGAGCACTACTATGGCAAATATTTCCGCTGCCCAGGTTAAAGAACTCCGGGACAAAACCGGAGCTCCGATGATGGACTGCAAACAGGCCTTGACCGAAGCCAAGGGAAACTTGGAAGATGCGGTTGTACTGCTGCGTAAGAAAGGCGTATCAGTCGCAGCTAAGAAAGCGACGCGTGTGACGAGCGAAGGTTCAGTGGGTCACTATATTCACGCCGGTGGCAAGATTGGCGTATTGGTCGAGGTGAACTGCGAAAGCGATTTCGTGGCGCGCACCGAAGACTTCAAAGAGCTGGTCCACGACATCGCCATGCACATCGCGGCGAGCGATCCGAAGTATGTGCGGAAAGAAGACGTCACGCCGGAAGACTACGCTCGCGAGAAGGACATCTACCTCGCGAAGGCCATTGCCAGCGGCAAGCCTGCACACATCGCCGAGAAGATGGTCGCCGGCATGATGGAAAAGTTCTACGAGGAGGTCTGCCTGCTCGAGCAGCCCTTCATCAAGGATCAAACCATCAACATTGCGCAGCTCATCGCCGCCAAGGTTGGCAAGCTCGGCGAGAACATCGCCGTGCGGCGCTTTGCCCGGTTCAAGGTCGGTGATGCCACCGCGACCGTCGCCTTCACCAAGCCGGACAACCCGCCGGACGAGGGCGGCGAGGCTTCCGCTCCGGTTGCCAAGTAGCAGCTGAATAATTCAGGGGCGCTACGGCGCCCCTTTCGTTTATGCTCTTCTCCACGTAGCTAAGTCATCCTGTGCGAAGTGAAGGACCCGACCTGCCATGGCTGAGCCAATCTTCAAGCGCATCCTGCTAAAAATCTCCGGCGAAGCCCTTGCCGCCACTCAAGGCTTCGGCGTCGACACCACTCGCATTCATGAAATCGCGGCCGAACTTGCCGATGTAAACACTCTCGGCATTCAGATGGCGATTGTTGTGGGCGGGGGCAACTTCTTTCGTGGGGTTGCCGAGCAGGCCAAGGACATGGATCGCGTTTCCGCCGATCACATGGGCATGCTGGCGACCGTCATCAACGCGCTTGCACTGCAGGACGCTCTCGAAAAACAGAATGTCTTCACCCGCGTGCAGACAGCCATTGAGATGAACCAGGTTGCCGAGCCTTTCATTCGACGCCGAGCCATCCGGCATCTTGAAAAAGGACGCGTCGTCATCTTTGCCGGAGGCACCGGCAACCCGTATTTCTCGACCGATACGGCCGCCTCGTTGCGCGCCATGGAAATCAAAGCCGATGCGATCCTCAAGGCCACCAAGGTGGACGGCATCTACGACGCCGACCCGATGAAAGTGAAGGATGCCAAGAAGTTTTCGCAGCTTACCTACATGGATGTCTTGAAGCAGGGACTCAACGTGATGGACTCTACTGCCATCTCCTTGTGCAAGGACAACAATCTGCCCATCATCGTTTTCAACCTGAACCAGCGCGGCAATATCAGGCGTGTCGTACTTGGGGAGAAGATTGGCTCGCTGGTCAGCGCGTAGGAAAGGTCAGAGGTTAGAGGTCAGATTGCGGAGGTGAAAACCATTGCGTCTCCCCTGAGATTTTACCTCTGCAATCTGACCTCTAACCTTTGACCTCACTCGGTTTATAATGCACGGTTCTGATATCGCTATGTTTGGGAGCTGATAGAGAGATGGCTCATCCCGCCCTGAAAGAAGTTTTTGCACAACTCAAGACGCGCATGGAGAAAGCGGTGGAAGACTTCCGCCGTGAGATGGCTGCCACGCGCACCGGGCGAGCAAACGTTCACATGCTCGACACCGTTTCGGTCGACTACTACGGGTCGCAGATGCCGCTGAACCAGATCGCCCAGATTCACGCGCCCGAGCCGCAAATGATCACGGTGCAGCCATTCGACGCGTCTCAGCTTGCGGTGATCGAAAAAGCGATCCGGAGCGCTGACCTCGGGCTCAATCCGATGAACGACGGCAAACTTGTGCGCGTGCCCGTGCCCGCGCTCACCGAAGAGCGCCGCAAGGAGATGGTCAAGCATCTGCACCGGATTCTCGAAGAGCACCGCACCGCGGTGCGCAACATCCGCCGCGACGGCAACGATGCTATCAAGAAGACGATGAAAGATAAGAAAATTGCCGAAGACGACGAGAAACGCGCGCTCGACGAAATCCAGAAGCTCACCGACGACGAGATCAAGAAGATGGAAGAGATGAGCAAGGCCAAAGAAAAAGAAGTTTTGGAGTTCAAATAAATTTCCTGTAGAGACGCGGCTTGCCGCGTCTCCCCCGCGTTCTCCGAAGACGGGGCAAGCCCGTCTCTACGGAATCTTTTATAATCCGGGGATGAAGCGCGTCGTCCATGCCGCCTGCCCGCACGACTGCCCTGACGCCTGCGGCGTCCTGATCACCATCGAAGACGGCCGCGCCACCAAAATCCAGGGCGATCCCGAGCATCCCGTCACCCGCGGATTCCTTTGCGCCAAAGTCGCCAAGTATCTGGACCGTGTGTACTCACCGGACCGGGTGTTGTATCCGATGCGAAGAGTGAAGCCGAAGGGGGCAACTTCCCTGCGGGGAGGACGGGCGGGGGTGCCCGTCGCTCCATCGATTGAAGCGGCTTTTGAACGCATCACGTGGGACGAGGCTCTCGACGAAATTTCGCATCGCCTGCGTCGGATCGTTGCCGAATACGGCCCCGAATCCATCCTGCCCTACTCTTACGGAGGAACGCTAGGCGCGCTCAACAGCGCTTCCATGGACCGCCGTTTTTTCCACCGCCTCGGCGCTTCACAACTGGAGCGCAGCATCTGTTCGACCGCCGGCGAAGAAGGCCTGAAATCGGTGATTGGCATCAAGCTCGGTACCGAGCCGGAACAGTTTGCGCAGTCGCGCTACATCATCGCCTGGGGATCGAATATTCATGGCAACAACGTTCATCTCTGGCCCTTCATCGAAGAGGCTCGCCACAAGGGCGCGAAGCTGGTGGTTATCGATCCGTACCGCACGCGGACGGCGAAATTAGCAGACTGGTATCTGCCCATTAATCCTGGAACCGATGCCGCTCTTGCGCTCGGCCTGATGCATATCATCATTAACGAGAGTCTTTTCGACGCGGACTACGTCTCGCGCTATACCATCGGGTTCGAGGAGCTGAAGGCTCGCGCGCAGCAGTATCCGCCTGAAGTAGTTGCGCATTGGACCGGCATATCCGCCGACGACATTCGCAAGCTCGCCCGCGAGTATGCCACCGAGCGTCCGTCCGTGATCCGCGTCAACTATGGCATCCAGCGCTCTGAAGGCGGCGGCATGGCGATGCGCGCCGTCACCATGCTGCCCTGTTTGACCGGATCGTGGAAAGACGCCGGCGGCGGACTCCAGCTTTCGCTCAGCGGTTCGTACGGCCTGAATAAAGAAGCGCTCGAGATGCCCGAGCTGATGCAGAAAGCCCTTGGACGCCCGGCGCGGACCATCAACATGGTGCAACTCGGCAGCGCTCTGAACTCGCTGACCGCGCCGCCCATCCAGGCGCTGTTCGTATACAGCTCGAATCCCGCAGCGGTCTGCCCCAACCACAACGAAGTCGTCCGCGGGCTAAAGCGCCCCGACCTTTTCACCGTGGTCCACGAGCAGTTCTTCACTGACACTACCGACTACGCCGACATCGTGCTGCCCGCCACCACTTTTTTCGAGCACAAAGAGCTGCAGACCGCTTACGGCCACTACTACCTTCAGGTTTCCGATCAGGCGATGGATCCAGTCGGCGAATGCCGGTCAAATGTCGAGTTGTTCCGCTCGCTCGCCGAGCGCATGGGCTTTGAAGACAAATGTTTTCGCGAGACGGTGGATTCCATGATCGACCGCGCCCTGGCGTCGCCCAATCCGCGGCTCAAAGGGATCACCCGCGATCGGCTGGAACGCGAGCATTTTATCCGTCTGAATTTTGAAAGCGCCAAGAGCCGCGTAGGGACGGACGCATTCGTCCGTCCAGCCGAGCAAAGCTCGGCAAAGAATGCCGACCCCTTTCTTCCGTTCGCGGATGGCAACTTCCCCACGCCGAGCGGCAAAGCCGAGTTCTACAGCGAAACTCTGAAGCGTCAGGGGCTTGATCCGGTCGTCGCCTTCACTCCGCCGAACGAATCGCGACATGGATCTGGCTCGAAAGCCGGCTTCCCGCTCGAACTTCTCGCCCGCAAGCCCGACAACCATCTCAATTCGTCATTCGCCAATCTCCCATCCGTCCGCGCGATGGAACCATTGATTGGGGATCTCGAGATGCATCCGACCGATGCCAAGGCGCGCGCCGTCCGCGATCGCGATCGTGTTCGCGTCTTCAACCTGCGCGGCGAAATCATTCTCAAAGCGCGAGTTGACGGGTCAGTACGTCCCGGAGTCGTTGCCGCCCGACTCGATTGGGCACGATTCAGCCCCGGCGGCGGCAATATCAATGCGCTAACCTCAGAAAAACTTACTGACCTGGGCAACGCGGCGACGTTCTATTCCGTCTGTGTTGAGGTAGAACTTTTTCGGGCGTGACTCCGGGGGAAGAAGTTTGTCCCTGCCTTGGACGGTTCTGACTCTCTACCGTATAATTACCGTTTTCCTAACTCTATTTTTTCGAGGTAGTTGCGATTCATCGTCGTTATCATGCTATCTGTGTGCGTGCCCACCGTCTCGGCCACGACATGGGCTCCCAGAGAGACCCTTATTGGTCTCCATCTTCCTCCAGCATAAGAGTTTGGAAGCTGAGTTCTGCCTGGAATCGCCTCCTCTGTTTGCTGACGCTTCTGCTGCTGGCGGTCCCTGTTGTCGGCCAGCAGGATCTCATCGTCGGCATCGTCCCGCACGGCAACCGCCGTATCCCTGCCGAGACGATCAGGGCTCGCATCTTCAGCAAGGTTGGCGACGTCTACGACACCGCCGCCATCGAACGCGACTTCAACGCTCTCTGGAATACCGGCTACTTTGAGGACATCCGCTTTGAGCGCGAACAGAGCGCCAAAGGTTGGATCCTTCACATTTACCTCAAGGAGCGACCGACAATCCGCGAGATTAATTACACCGGCCTCAATGCGGTTTCCACCAGCGACGTGCTAGACCGGTTCAAGGAGCGGAAGGTCGGACTCGCCGTGGAGAACCAGTACGACCCCACCAAGATCAAGAAGGCCGAAGTTACCCTGAAACAACTGCTTGCCGAGCATGGGCGCCAGTTCGCCACCATCAGGACCGAAGTCCGCCCCATCCCGCCCGCCGCCGTGGGTATTACTTTCGTCGTCCGCGAGGGGCCGAAGGTTAAGGTTGGGCGCATCCGCTTCCGTGGCAACAAACATATCAATGACCGGACGTTGCGCGCGGCCATGAAGAATCTCAAGCCTATCGGCATCCCACACTCGATCTTTCTGGAGAACCTCTTCGCCAAGACCTACGACGCCACCAAGCTCGAAGAAGATACCGAACGCGTCCGCGCTGAGTTCCAGAACCGGGGCTACTTCAAGGTGCTGGTCGACGAACCTAAGACGGAGATCCACGACACCGGACACACGGGCTTTCACATCCCGGGCCTCCAGCCAGGACTGGGGAAATCCGTCGATATCACCATGCCCATCGAGGAAGGCGACCGCTACCACCTCGGCACCATCACCTTCAAGAACAACAAAGCCATCCCTAACAATGCAGCGCTGCGCAGCCTTTTCCCCATGAAGGACGGCGAAATTTTCAGCCGCGAAAAAGTCGCCAAGGGTCTCGAAAACCTGCGCAAAGCCTACGGTGAAGCTGGCTACATTAACTTCACATCCGTCCCCGACACCAAATTCGACGATGAGAAGAAGACCGTGGATCTGACGGTCGATGTGGACGAAGGCAAACAGTTCTACGTGCGCCGCATCGAGTTTCAGGGCAACACCACCACCCGCGACAAAGTCATCCGCCGCGAAATCGCGTTAGAAGAAGGCCAGATCTACAACTCGCGCTACTGGGAACTGAGCCTGCTGCGCCTGAACCAGCTCGGCTATTTCGACCAGCTAAAGCCCGACGATCCCAATACCACCGAACGCCATCTCGACGAAAAGGCTGGGACCGTCGATCTCACCCTGAAAGTGAAAGAAAAAGGAAAGAACAGCATCGGACTGCAAGGCGGCGTCAGCGGTCTGGCGGGGGCGTTTATTGGTCTCAATTACAGCACCAACAACTTTCTTGGATTGGGCGAGACGCTCTCCGTGCAAGCGAGCCTAGGCAGCCGCCAGCGCGACCTGGTGTTCGGATTCACCGAACCCTACTTGTTCGATCGGCCCATCCAAGCCGGCTTCCAGGTCTACACCCGGAAGACAAGCTATGACCAAGCCAGGCAGTATGCCATTGCCACCGGACAGAATCTGAACCTGCCCTCAGCCTACCTGCAGAACCTGCAGAACTACTCGCAGTCCAGTACCGGCTTGAGTTTGAGCATAAGCTATCCGCTGCGCCGTTCTTTCAAGCGTCTGGGCATCAGCTACTCATTCGACCGTTCGTCGCTGGTGGCAGTCAGCAACGCTTCGAAGCTGTTGTTCGAGAATCTCAACTTTAGCGGCATCACTGGGCCGAACGCGCTGAACGGCATCATCACCAGCAGGATAACACCCAGCTTCACAATGAACACCCTCGATGCGGCCTACGCTCCCCACCATGGCAAGAGCCTGTTCATCGGCGGGGAGTTTGCGGGCCTTGGCGGCACGGTTCACACCATCCGGCCCATCGTGCAGTACAAACAGTTTTTCCCTGTCCAGAAACGCCGCAACGCAATCGGTTACAACGTTCAAGCTTCATTTATCACCGGCTATGGCGGGATTGTTGCGCCTCCGTTTGAACGAGCCTACCTCGGTGGCGAGAATGATATCCGCGGTTTCGACATCCGCACCATCTCTCCCATTGCTTACCTGCCCAGCGCCCAGACCGTGGCCCTCCGGAACGCCGATGGAACCTTCGTTCCCGCCAATCCTCGATTTCCGGTGCAGACAAACTCTTCGGGAGGGTGCGCCAGCAACTGCTGGAATATCCCGGTTCCCTACAATCAACTAGTGACCCCCGGGGGCGACCTCAGTCTGAACGGCAATTTTGAATACCGCATCACCATCGCCGGACCTGTCGCCATCGCACCCTTTGTCGATATGGGCGCAGATCCGATCATTCGTACCTCGCAGTTGCAGACGAACTTGACCCAGTACAACACCCTCGTAAACACTCTGTTCGGCTGTCCGACGCTGGATTCGGCTTTCGCCTGTACCGGTGGGGCAAGAATTAGCGGCATCCCGCGAAACCTAAGACCGGTTCCTGGCACCAACTGGGTGGCGCGCATGTCCACCGGCATCGAATTGCAGACGATGCTTCCCGTCGTCAATGCGCCATTCCGCATTTACTATGCCTACAATGCCTTGCGCCTCGATGGCAGCGCGACGCCGCCCATCCAGATCTTACGCTCGATGTTCCCCTGCCCTACTTGTGCAGGCGGAGCCGCCGGCACCTACACGTACGACTTGACACGGGCCACCCTCGGCTCCAACTACACTCTTCGAGAACCACGAAAGACTTTCCGCTTCTCCGTGGCCACAACGTTCTAAGGGCAGCACTCAGCCGTCAGCACTCAGCCAAAGCGGTACTCCGACTACGCGTAATCTCTCAGGGTTTGCTGGCGAGCAGAGGTTTTTCCGGGAAGTTTGCAACAGAATGCTGAATGCTGAGCGCTGAATGCCGAATGCTGAGTGCTATTCGATGTGCACCAGTCCGCTCGCTGGCTCGGACGCCGATGCCGGTTGCTGCGGAGCCCGCCACGCATCCAGGACCGATACCTGGTGCACGCACGATACCGTGCAGTGCGGCGCGCACGGCTTCTCCGTATGAAACTCGCGGCGTATATCGGCAATCGTGTATTGCTCCAGCGGAATAGCCGGATACCCACGCTGCTGCGAGCAGTAATGCACCAGCCCGTCCTCGCAAATATATAAGTAGCGGGCGCCGGCCCGACAGCGCCACTGATTCGGATGGCCCAGCGCAATGTTGTCCTGAAACGCATTCACGCGCGTGAAGCTGCGTTTCTCCAGTCCCTTCATCTCGTGGTACACGCGACGTTCCTCGTCGTTCAAGGGCTGCACCTGCCCTGAGCCATCGTGGATGATTCCGATGGTCGAGCTGAACCCAAGCTCCAACGCGCGCTTGCCGATGGTGAGCGCGTCCTGCGGATGGCTCACTCCGCTGCCCACCACCGAATTGATATTCACGTGAAAATCCGCATGCTCGGCCAGCAGTTGCAGCTTGCGATCGAGCACTTTCAGACTCTTCTTGGAAACTTCGTCGGGATTCACGTTATCGATAGAAATCTGGAGCCACTCCAGACCCGCCCGGTTCAGCCGCTGGATGCGGTCCGCGGTCAGCAGATAACCGTTTGTAATCAGCCCCGACACGATCCGACGTTTCCGCGTGTGGTGAATAATGTCGTCCAGTTGCGGATGCAGCAGCGGCTCGCCGCCGCTGATCGTGATCACGGAAGTACCGAGATCGCCCAGTTGATCGACGCGGAGCAACATCTGCTCGGTCGGCACGGGCTTCGAAAAATCATCGAACTCGTTACAGTAGGTACAGGCCAGATTACAGCGCCGGATCGGGATCAGATGCGCCAGCAGCGGATGGTCCGTCGACACCACGGCCTTCAGGATTTGCCACAATCCATGAACGTTCCGTTCCGCCGCCCTGAGCTTGCGGCGCAATGCCACTGACCTGGTTGTCATCGGAAATTGACCTGCTTATATTTCACCACACCTCCCTGCAGAATGCCCAATTTGACCCAGTGTTTGGCGAAAAAGCTGGGTCGAATGGCAACCTGGCCAACTCGCCCTCAACCATCTTCTCCAACCTTTTCGTGCCCCGCAACGGCCAGCGCCGCCACCGCCTGCTCCAGGTTCTCGCGCTTGATCAGCGCATAATCCGTATCAAACGTGGAGATCGCGAAGGTCGGAATCCGAGCTTCCGCCAGCGGTTGCAGAAACGACGCCAGCACGCCGGTCATCGAAAACGGAAAGGGCCCTTCGAGCTTCAGCGCCATCCATCCGCGCTCGGCGAGTGCGCCATCCGGAATACGATCTTCTGTGCAGGCGTCTTCCGTGCAGACAACGGAAAGTTCATCGCGCGTGCGCACCACGCAGAAAAACCCGTCCTCCAGCGCCCAGGCAGGAATGCGCGCATCGAAAGCAAACCGGCACACCGCCAGCCGCTCCATAAGAACGCGGTATTTCAGATTGGGGGGCAATTAAGAAAGGAAGGTTACTACATCAGCCGGCAAGCTTGCCGATGGAGAGCCGAGCGCCCCGCCCGGCCGCCACATTGCCTAAAGTCGGGCGAGGGCGCCCGTCGCTCCATCGTGGCACGCGGTGGCGCTTACTGCATTTCTCCGCCCATCGGCACGTAGCGGAACTTTCTCCCGTCAAAGAACAGAGCAGAGCTTTCGTTAAATTCGCCCAGTTCTTCAATGTACACCGCTTCGATGGTTTTCTTTCGCAGCTTCATTTTTCGAACCGAGAGCGTCCGATATGGCAAATTCACAATCACGAACTTCGCTTTCGGAGTTGCCGAGCGCCAGCCGTCCGGCCCCGCGCCATGAATAATCAACACTGCCAGCCCCCGCCGCGCCGGATCGGGCTCTTTGAACGTGGTTGTGACCTTGGGGTCGCCGTAGCCATAAAAGTCGTAGTAGGGGTCAATCACCTTGTAGTCGTGTTGCGCTTCATCCAGCATCGGATTCTTGCAGCGCGCCGCAATCACTACGTCTTCCACGCCGTCGCCGTCCAGATCACCGAACACGGGTGCGAGTTCGGGCAGCATGGTGAACTCTCTGCCAAACTGTTGTTGGACGAATTCGTTATCCACTTTGCGAGCAACCGGCGGAACCTGCCCGAAAGCTGGAATCAACATCGTGACACTGAACGCCAGGAGTAAAGATACTTTTCGCATGGGTCTACTCTAGTCCCCCGCTGTCACCATCGGCAGGTAACGAAAGTCACCTACTGGCTTTGATTTGGGAGAGCAAAGAGCTTGAACCACAGAGGTCACAGGGGTTCGCAGAGGAGCAACGAAAGAGGGTTTTCCCTGTGTTTCTCTGTGTGTTCTCTGTGTCCTCTGTGGTTAAGAATTTGAGCTCTCAGCCAGGTGAACCGAAATTACCAAATTACTAAATTACAAATTTGCCCCGAAGTGCTCCCATCCCCCGGCCTTGAGCGGCCGCACTTTCCCATCGGCCCCGATCAGCCGCATCCCCGCGGATTTTGTCGTCCGTCCGATCCGAGTCACTCGAACTCCCGCGACCACCGGGGGAACCGCCGCCGCGGAGGTAAACAGCAGTTCATAATCGTCGCCGCCGTGCAATGCCAACTCGAGCGCGACCCTCTTTTTCCCTAGCCCAACCCGCGCCCGAGGAATCACCTCCGCTTCGATTTCCGCGCCCACGTGGCTTTCCTCGCAGATGTGTTCGAGATCGGTGGAAAGCCCGTCACTCAAATCAATCATGGCTGTAGCGACTCCCTGCCGGCGCAGCCACTGGCCCACCGCCACCCGCGCCAGCGGACGCGGACGAATGTAGCGCGAGTACCTTGCCCCCACCGGCTTCGATTCCGCCAGACGCGCCAGCGCCGCCGCCGACCCGCCCAACTCTCCGGTCACATAAATCTGATCGCCCGCCGTTGCCCCCGACCGCAGCACCGCCTTTCCCTTGGGCACCGAGCCCACCACCACTATGTCCGCCTGAATTCCGCCGGCCGACTGCGCCGTATCCCCGCCCGCCAGCGGAACTTTGAATTCTTTCGCCAGCTCCAACAGTCCCTTCAGGAAGCGGTTCACCCACTTCTGCGAAACATCGCTCGCGAGGGCCAGCGATAAGAATGCCGCCAGGGGGTCTCCTCCCATGGCCGCGATGTCGCTCAGGCCGCGCGTCAGGCAGCGCCGCCCCACCAACTCTGGACGGTGCCAATCTCGCCGAAAATGCACGTTCTCGATGGTGAAGTCGGTCGTCACCAGGACCTCGTGTCCAGGAGGAACGCGCAGCACTGCGCTGTCGTCCCCGATGCCCGTCACCACCGACTTTCCTCCGCGGGCAGAGCGGCGAATCTGCCTGATCAGCTTCTTTTCGCTAAGTGGCATGCCGGTCACTATACCCTGCCCGATGCCTTGAGCACCCAACCGTGGCAGCGCGGTAGCGGGTAACCTGAGGGTAATCTGGCCGGATGGGCAGCGCTAATTACCCTGCCTTGGTAACCCTCCAAAGGGTCCTAGTGAGGTTGACACGGAGAATTAGGTTTGCTACCTTTTAACTCGCGATTCACAATATTTGACGTACCAAGTACTGCAACATGAATCAGTTGCAGCCAACTTGGATTTCAGCTTGCCTAGTTCCGTGGATTTAGGAAGAGCCAGCCCGTCCCGATACGGCTGGTGGAATCAGGCTTCCGAGCCCGAGCATGACGGTTCCGCTCCGGCAGGATTCCGAAGGAAAAATTAAAAATCTTTACCCGGAAGTAGGATATTGCGTAAACGCTTCTACATATTTTTCGTAGCTCGCGACGAAGCTGGACAGCTTCGCAAGATCTCCATTCCCGTCCAATATCTCTACGTTGTTCTGGCCGGGGCGGCGATCGGCGCCCTTTGCCTGACGGGAATCGCCAGCTCTTATACCCGGATGCTGCAGAAGGTCGCCCACTACAACCAGCTCCGTACCGAGCAAGACCAGCTCAAGGACCGCTATTCGCGGCTGGAGCAAGTTGCCAAGGAACGTGATATTCAGGTAGCTTCTCTCGGCTCGTTGGCCAGCGAGGTTTCCGCACTTTACGGCCTCAAGTCCGATCCGGCGATGGTGGCCGCCTCCTCGACCGAGCAGATTCAAGAAGCGCAAGTGAATTCTTCGCTCGACCAGCTTTACGCGCTGAAGCACACGGCACTGACCGGCGCTGCCAGCGTGGGCATCTCACTCGGCCTCACCAAGAACTCGACCACTGCCGACTGGGTCCGCGCCAACTCAGCTCCGAACCTGTGGCCGGTAGAAGGCCAGATCACCGGTTCCTTCGGCGAGCGCATCGATCCGTTTAACGGAGAAGGCGCCTTCCACTCCGGTGTCGATATCTCCGCCGGTGTCGGGTCGCCGGTGATCGCCCCTGCTGACGGTGCCGTTACCTTCGCCGATTTCCTGGGTGGCTACGGACGCGCTGTCATGGTCGACCATGGACACGGCATCACTACTCGCTACGGCCATCTTTCCAGTTTCGCCGTCACCGCCGGGCAATATATCCATCGCGGCGATACCATCGGCTACGTTGGCCTAAGCGGACGCTCTACAGGACCGCACCTCCACTACGAAGTCCGCATCAACGACGCCCCAGTGAATCCTTACAAGTATCTGCGGCTGACCGTGGCACACGTCGGCGGTTTTGCCGCCGGCTCGTAATCCAAAATCTCTCTGGAAAAATCAGCTGCGCAGCGCTTCAGCTACCTTCGCTTATCCGCGATGATTCGATGATCAATGTGGAGGGTCAGATTCCAACGTCAGCTGGTTGGACTGGAGAACGAAACTCAGCTTTGGTTCTTTGCCCCCAACGCAGAGTGATCGCCAAGCAAGAGCATTCAGATCGTTGCTTGGCTTCAGCCCGTGGGAGCCGAAGCACCCGCTAATATACCGGTGCGCACGAATTGTATGCGGGCCCGACCGCTCAAGGATGGCGTAACCCTTTTCCTGATGCATGTGGATCAGCCCGTCGTCTGGATCCGGCGCGGGAAATGCGGTATCCAGCCAGAGATTCTGGTCGGCGAGTCTTAGGTGCAGAACGTAACTCTCCCCCGGCCAGAAACCCTCCACCATGAAGATATTGCGCCCACACATGGGCATCATGACGATGTGAGTGCCCCCTTCGCCCGGATAGACGAATCCTGTGGAACTTGGAAACGGCTCCCAGTTACCGTCAGGCACGAGCAAATCGAAGCCGATGCTCGTGTCACTGCAGCTCCCGAAAAAACGCAGGATGATCTCATCCCCTACGTTCTTGATGGTCAAACTCAGCGGTACGCAGGCAAGCTTCGGATGATTGGCCAAGCAGGTTTTGAGGGCGAACGAAGCCGGCGGTTCGGGCGTTTCATCCCGGCTGAGGATCAGAACGAGGCCGTGATTACCGGATGTTGGGTTCTGCGGCTGGATCGAGGCTGGGGCAGACTTCTGTGGCGCAGCCCGAGCCACAACGCCAAATACCAACAGCAGAAACGTCGAAGTGATGAGAAGAACCCGGCCACGGTGACCCACTTCTGGCCTCCAAACATCCTGTGGGATGCGCTCTATGATTGACCCGATGCCTTGCAGCAATCGGCAAAAGTAACCCTACCCCTTCGCCTTCTTAATTTCCTCGATCAGCGGCGGCACGATGTCGAACAGATTCCCGACGATGGCATAGTCGGCAATCTCAAAAATCGGCGCCTCGGAATCTTTGTTAATTGCCACAACGCTCCGTGCGCCCTTCATGCCGACAATATGCTGGATCGCCCCCGAGATTCCGAGCGCCAGATACAGCTTCGGAGCGACCGTCTGTCCCGACGATCCGATCTGCCGGTCCATTGGCAACCATCCGTTATCGCAGATCGGACGCGACGCCGCGAGCTCGCCGCCCAGCGCATCCGCCAACTGCTTCGCCAGTTCGATATTTTTCTGCTCCTTGATGCCGCGCCCCACCGAAACGATAATCTCAGCCTGCGTCAAATCCACCGCCTGCTTCGCTTCCTTGAAAACTTCCTGCGGCTTGTTTCTTACAACGGCATCTGGAACATCGACGTTTACCGTCTCAACCGGCGCAGCCGCTGCACCCGCTTCGACTTTGTCGCCGCGGAACGAGCCATTCTGAAAGGTCACAAAGTAAGGCCCCGAACCCGCAAAACTCACATCGGCCGCAAACTTGCCCTGAAACATTTGCCGCGTGAACAACAGCTTCCCGCCTTCATACTTGAACCCGATCGCGTCGGTGATGGCCGTCGTTTGCAGGGCCGTCGCCAGCTTCGGTACAAAATCCCGGACCTGGTACGTATGCGGCATCAACACCAGGGTCGCCGGATGCTTACCTAAAAATTCCCGCAAGGCATGCGCAAAGGCGTCTGGAGTATACGGTTCGAGCCTCGCCGACTCGACGTCATACACCTTGGCGACCTTCTTCCCCGCTACCTCGCCCTCGATTGCGGCTACGCCGGAGCCCACCACCGCCGCCTCCAACGTCCATCCTGTGTGAGCGGCGATCGCCTGCCCCGCCGCAATTGTCTCCCAGGAGACGCGGTTCAGTTTTCCGGCGCGCTGTTCAACGACTACAAGAATTGTCTCAGCCATAAAAGTCAGGGTCTCAGGTGTTAGGTCTCAGTTCAAGGTGTTGAGACGGGGCAAGCCCCGTCTCTACGGAAACGTTTGGTAGAGACGCGGCTTGCCGCGTCTGGCGCTTTTTCCGCAAATTTCAAATTATCCGCAGTTCATTCTTGAGCTTTTCCACCAGCTTCTTCGCCACTTCCGCCGGAGGACCTTCCAGAAACTCTGTGTTCTTCGACTTCTGCGGTACGTGCAGCTTCTCGATCTTCTGCAAATTCCCTCCGACTGCCGATTGCACCTCGGCCATCGTCACCTTGCGCATCGGTTTCGTCTTGGCCTGCTTGATCCCGATCAGCGTCGCATAGCGTAACTTGTTAATCCCCGACTGGATCGTCAGCACTGCCGGCAAAGGCATGTCTACAAACTGAAAGAATCCAGCTTCCAGTTCCCGCTTCACTCGGATGCCGCCGTCAGTTTTTTCAATGTGCATAATGATGGTCGCGTGCGGCAATCCAAGAATCTCCGCCAGAATCACGCCCGTCTGCGCGTATCCGTAATCATCCGACTGCAAGCCGGTGAAGATCAGGTCAAACTTTTCATCCTTGCCCTGATCGATAGCGATGGCCGCCGCGATGGCCCGCGCCGTGTTGTACGCATCAAGCCCGACAAAAGCGTCGCCCTCTAGATGGATTGCCCGGTCCGCGCCTTTCGCCAGCGCCTCGCGCAATACCTGCATCGCCCGCGCCGGCCCGGCGGTGACGACCACCACTTCGCCCTTGTGCTTTTCCTTCTGCCGCAATGCCTCTTCGAGCGCAAATGCGTCCGGCTCATTCACTTCGTAGGAAACATCGTCGCGGATCCACGTCCCCGCATCATTCAGCTTCAGCGGAGCGTCTTTCTGTGGTACCTGCTTCATGCAAACCAAAATTTTCACGGATCAACTCCCATCCCTCGCGCGGGCGACCTGGCACAGGCCAAACTGGAAAGTATAAATGAGCGGATGAGTTAACGAGTGAATGGAGTTACGGACACAACTATATTGCGATGCTGAGTCTTGTGAAGATTCCCTGCAGAACCATTCCTACAGAACTATGGGTGGCAGCGCCCGGCTGGCTCCCTGCCACCCTCGTGCCAAAATGCTAAGAGCATTCGTCGATCACGCTACGCCTGTGCCGCTACACGGTCCTTCACTGCTGCGGCGGCGGGTCGGTCGTTTTGTCTGCTGCCTCCCGGTTATCGTCCATTGCTTTATCTCCCTCTCGGCTATCAACCCTTACCCGATCTCCTTCTCGAGAATCTTCCGGCTTCTCGGAACGGGATGCGATGCTCTCGCCCTTGTTTTCGGAATTCACAGGTTGCATCGAAACGACTTGATAGGGGCGCGCCTGTCTGTCTCCATCGACCGCTCTCAGATAAAGGCGGTCCTTCTTAATTTTGTATTCCCCTTCATGGCCGACGGGCAGAAGTGCCGCATGCTTCGTATCCAAAGGACGAATGTGGTATTCCATCTCGTCGGTCCGGAATAAATATTGGGGGCATAACTGCTCATGCGAGTTTACGTGCTGTACGCCCACGGATCCGAACAGGCTGCCTATCCCGGCGAGGCCCCGTTCCTTCGCGCCACAGGGAACGGATTGCATGCTCTCCACCATACCTCTTGGGGAGTGCTTTTTCTTCTTGTCCTTGCTCTCCGCGATCGTGGAAACCGCCAGAACCAGCGACAACAGAAAAATGAGTGATGTCTTGATATTCATGGAACCTCCCTTGGGATCCTTGTGCCCTGCCAAAAAACCCGAGCGCAAAACAAGAATTAGGAGGCCGGTCGCCCGGCCTCCAATTCTGCGCCCCGTTCGCTACTGATTCGGTTTCCCCTTCGGCGGGGTAGTCTTCCCAGCCGCGGTGCTGCCCTGCAATACCCAGTTCGAGCTCATGACCGCTTGCGGGTTCTCAGACAGCTGTCGCGTCATCGCGGGATGGGCCTTCAAATATTCCCCAAGTTCTGGATGGTTCGCCAGATACTCCTTGTTATTGGCCAGCGAAGGATCCTTGGCGAGCTGCTCCGCGACGGTTGAGTGGCCGCCGAGGAATTGGCCGAAGCTTGTCAGCTCCCCGCGCCCCTCGGGATCACCCACACGGTTCCGATCGCCGCGAGCGTCGGTGCTGATTCCACGATCACGATCGCGATCCTCTTGCCGGTCATAGCGATTTTCCTGCCTCATGAAGGCATTCGGGTTTTCTTTGAATTCCTCTCGGACTTGGGGGTGGCTTTGCAGATATTCCTGCAGTGCCGGATGGTTCTCGACGAACTCCCGGTTATTGACTAGCGAAGGATTTTTTCGCAGCTGTTCCGCGATCTCCGGATGGCCGTCCATGAACCGGTCCATACTTGCCAGTTCTCTGTGAGTAGTGTCGCCATCTCTACGACCGTGGTCACGATCATCGCGCTCGTGCCGTTCATAGCGATTTTCCTGCCTCATGAAGGCATTCGGATTCTCTTTGAACTCCTCGCGAACTTCGGGGTGGTTCTGCAGATACTCCTGCAGCGCCGGATGGTTCTCCACGAACTCCCGGTTGTTGATCAGCGAAGGATCTTTACGGAGCTGTTCTGCGATCTCCGGATGGCCGTCCATGAACCGGTCCATACTTGCCAGTTCTCTGTGAGTCGTGTCGCCATCTCTACGGTCGCGATCGCGGTCGCGGTCTCGGTCACGATCGTCGCCCTCGTGCCGTTCGTAGCGATTTTCCTGCCGCATGAAGGCGTTCGGGTTCTCTTTGAACTCTTCGCGGACTCCGGGGTGATTCTTCAGAAATTCCCGCAGCTCCGGATGCTTTTCGACGAAGTCCTGGTCATTGATCAGCGAGGGATCCTTGCGAAGCTGCTCGGCAACTTCAGGATGACTGTCCAGGAACTGGTCCATCTGTGCCAATTCTCGACGGGTCGTGTCGTTGTCACCCACATGCTGAGGCGGCATCGTCTGTTCAGGCGGCATCGCCTGAGGGGGCGGCGTCTGAGGCGGCATCGTCTGTTGGTCTTGGGTCGACACAGTCTGTCCGCTTGCCGGGGCGCCTGTCCAGAAGAGCATGGCGAAAGCAAGCAGTGGCGCCAACGAAGCACGGGCATAGAGGCGTCTAGTTGTGATTGTCATATCCACAAAAACCTCCTGTGATGAGCATGTGGCTCACTCGCAGATAGGTGCATCCGCCGTGCCAAATGGTTGCCGGACGGCAGCATCTCGGGTGGGCTCAGCAGTTTGCGAATAATGGCTGGATTTCCCTGATTTCCGCTGGACGCAAAATGTACATTCTGCGGGAAAATTCGCTGTACAGGATCGACCCGTGAAACATCCTCGTGAAAGTGTAGGGCGAAGAAATTGCGCAGGCGGAGACAGCTCGCACTTTCACGTTGAAGGAAACGTAATCGGCAAATTTCCGTATCGCGACGTGGTTGAGACGGACGACTGAGACGACCGGCGGTGACGCCCTATTGCAGAAACGCGACACTCTGCACGCCCGTAATCTCAAAGCGCTTGCGGCAGCGCATGTTCTTGCACATCATCATATCATCTCTTCGCAGCATGTAAGACTGCGCCTTGGCGAACTTCGCCCGGTCGCGATCGTCCGCCCGCGGCGGCAGACTTTTCTTTTTCATGCGCACCAGCCACTGGATCTCATACTCCGCCGACTGATGGCAATGCGGACAACTTAAATTTGCCGGCTTTTTATCGGACCGCTCGTCAAAAAATTCGCGCTCATCCATAGGTTTCAGGCCCCTGGGCTTTAAGGTAACGCGGCACGTTGCTCCGCTCGTCGCCGTGGATTGGAACCCGCGCCAACCTCAGATTATTGCATTTTTGGGTATTGAATGTGCGAAGATGCGAGGATTACGACATGCCACGCAAGCGCAAGAAAAAAGTCTTCTCCGCCGCCAAGATCGTTCGCGAAATGGCCCGCGAACGCGTGGGGAGTCCCAAACCGTCCAGCCTTGTGCCGGGAAAGAAAAAGAAGGCCGAGAAGCACAAGGCAACACTGGGCAAACTGCTTACGGACGAGTAGCCGTAGAACTCTCCACCTACTTATTTGAAAGTTGCACTCACCGACGCGCCGCCAGCGGGTATGCTAACCACGCAAGTGTTTTGCGACGCGCCGGGGCAATTTCCCCAGGTCACATTGACCGAGCTCGCCGTCAGCAAGACCGACGCCCCAACATCGTATGTCGCACTACATGTTCCCGGGCAACTGATCCCGGCCGGAGCGCTAGTCACAGTCCCCACTCCTACGACCCCTACGTTCAACGTCGCAAACTTCCCACCGCCGGGGCAGAGAGGGTCGCTGGGATTGTCTACCGTCACCGTAGCATAGCCAATCACGATGTTTCCCGCTCCGCCCGTGCCCTCGGGAAGACTCGCTGAGATAGTCCCTCCTCCGCAGCCGAGCAGGGGATCGGGAGCTACCAAGCCTGCGTTCATGTGTACCACGCTATCGTCAACCTTCCAGGTCGCTTGACTGGTAACATTCTTCGTCGCCGGAGGATGGATATAAGTTCCAGTCGCGGTGAACTGTTCCGTTCCCGCCTGCGTCAGAAAGGTAAATGTGGCTGGCTGAATGGTAATGCCGACCAATTTTTGGTCGTGCCCGCAACTCGGCAGGCTCAGAACCGCTCCGGCCGCAACCAGCGCGCCCAAGGCGAGCCCAATGTAACTCCGCTTCATACCCACCAACTCCTGGAGGCAAGTCTCCGCCTGCCCGCTCGTTAGATTAGGGAAAAGGGAAATCTAGTGGAAGCCAGCGCAAAAAGCAAGAAACAGACAAGTCAGACGTGTCGGTGGAGTGCCGGGCGCCCCGCCCGGCCACCGCGCTGCTGGACGGGCGAGACGCCCGTCGCTCCACAAATTCTTGTCCTAATCCACGTGCTCGCCTTCTTCGACGAATTCCAGTTCCGCCGGAGGCAGCCTGTCGCCGGGGCGCGCCCAGAAAACGTAGAGCGTTGGCATCATGACCAGGCTGACAATAAGTTCGACGATCAAGCCTCCGACTATGACGATAGCAAACGGGCGCTGCGAATCCGAGCCGATGTCGTGCGACATGGCGGCGGGAAGCAGGCCGAGGGTTGCGACCAGCATGGTCATCATGATGGGGCGGAGACGGAGTTCCGCGCCTTCTCTGGCAGCCTGCCGCGGGTCCATGCCGCGGGTGCGAAGCTGGTTGATGTATTCGACCATGATCACGCCGATTTCCACTGACACACCGGTCAGCGCGAGGAAACCGAGGCCCGACGATACAGAGAAATGCGTGCCGGTCGCGAGCAGCGAGAGCACGCCGCCCAGGGGAGACAGCGCGACCACGGCGAAGATGAGGCCGACCCATTTCCAGGAGTCGAACATCGAGTACAGAATGAAAGCCATCAGCAGCAACGTAATCGGCACGATGAAGGCGAGCCTTCGGTTAGCGCGCTGCTGGCTTTCGTATTCGCCCGTCCAATCGAGATGGTAACCCTCGGGAAGTTGTACTTTTTGGTGGACTTGCTCGATGGCGTCGCGAACCGTGCTGCCGAGGTCGCGCCCGCGAACGCTGTATTTGATGGCGATGTAGCGGGAGTTGCCTTCGCGGTAGATTGTAGAAGCGCCGTCTTCGAGCTTGACGTCGCAGAGTTGGCCAAGCGAAACGCGCTCGCCTGAGGGAGCGAGTATCCGGATGTTCTCGATGTCTTCGACGGTCTTTCGAAATGGTTCCTGGTAGCGAACGGTGAGATCGTAACGCTGCTCACCGATCAGGATCTGGCTGACGGCCTTGCCGCCGACCGCGGTTTCGACCGCATCCTGCACGTCGCTGACGTTGATTCCAAAACGATCGGCAGTAGCGCGGTTGACGGCCAGATTGACGTTGGGCTGGCCCCGGACCTGGAAGGTACCGAGATCGGCAATGCCAGGAATCCTGCTCATAACGTTCTGCATTTCGTCAGCTTTCTGCTCCAGCGTCTTGAGATCGCGGCCAAAGAGTTTGACAGCAAGTTCACCTTTAACACCGCTGACAGCTTCCTCAACGTTGTCCGAGATCGGCTGAGAGAAATTCCAGTCAACGCCGGGAATCTGGCTGAGAGTCTTGTCCATGGCGTCGATCAGTTGTTCTTTCGTGTGGAACTCGGCGCGCCACGCGGACCGGGGCAGGAGGTCGACAAAAAATTCTGTGTTATAGAAACCGCTGGCATCGCTGCCGTCGTCGGGACGGCCGACCTGGCTGACGACCTGCTTTACTTCTGGGAATTGCGCGAGAATCATGCGGCCACGTTTGGTGACGGCGATTCCGGTGGTCGGGCCAGTGCTCGGGGGGAGTGTGCCGCGGACCCAGATCGCGCCTTCGTCAAGGTGGGGGAGAAATTCGGAACCGACGATTCCGCTGAAGAAAAGGAGCAGCATGACCGCCAGGGCGGCTACTCCCAGGCCAAGCGTGAACTTTATGTGGTCGAAGCACCAGTCGAGCAGGCGGCGGTAGGCGTTCTGCAGGATGCGCATCATCGGGTTCCGCCATTCCTCGATTTTGCCGTCGCGGAAGACGAGGTGGCAGAGCACGGGCGCGATCAGCAGCGCGAATAGAAGCGCGCCCAGCAGGGCGAAGGCTACGGTCCAGGCCATGGGGCGGAACAGACGGCCTTCGACACGCTGCAGGGTGAAGATGGGCAGGTAGGAAACAATGATGATGATGCGGGCGAAGAAAACCGGCTTCTGCACTTCATGGGCGGCGGAAGCGATCAGCTCTAAAAAAGTTTTCTTCCCTTGAGAAAACTCGACGTGGCGCATGATGTTTTCCACCATGACCACGGAACCGTCCACGACCATCCCGAAATCGAGCGCGCCGAGCGAAAGAAGATTCGCCGGAATGTGACTGAGATCGAGAAGAATGGCGGCGAAAAGAAGTGCGAAGGGAATCGTGATGGTGACGATCAGCGCGCTGCGAACGTTCCCCAGGAAAATGAAGAGGACGAGCGTAACCAGGATCACGCCGTCGGTGAGATTTCGCAGTACGGTGTGCGTCGTGTAGTGCACCAGGTCGCTGCGGTCGAGATGGGGAACGAATTTTACGCCCGGCGGTAATAGTTCTGTGTTGAGTTCGTTGATCTTGACGTGGAGCGCATCGAGCGTGGCGTCGGCTTCGGCAGCTTTGCGAAGCAGGACGATGCCTTCGACCACGTCCTCGTCATCGATAACAGTGCCGTCTTCGCGGCGGATGGTTTTTCCAAGCTGCCCCAGACGAATCTTGGGCGCTTGCACGACGATGGCGATGTCCCGGACGCGGACCGGCGTGCCATTCACGCTCTTGACGACGGTGGCAGCGATGTCGTCGGTGGTCTGCATCAGCCCGACGGCGCGCACGTTGAGCGCCTGCTGGCCGCGTTCGATGAATCCGCCGCCGGCGTTAGTGTTGTTATTGGTAAGCGCCTGCTCGACTTGGGCTAGCGACAATCCGTAAGAAACCAGCTTGCCGGGATCGACCTGTACCTGATATTCGCGGGTCGGACCGCCGAAGATGTTGACGTCGACAACGTTGGGCACGGACTTCACTTGGTTCAACACGAACCAGTCGTTGAGAGTCTTCAACTCCATCGCGTCATAGCGCGGATTCGTGCTCTTGAGGGTGAAGAACATGATCTGGCCGGTGGGGCTGTAGTCGGGGCCGAGACCGGCGTTCACGTTGGTTGGGAGCGTCACTTGCTGCAGGCGGTCGAGAACTTCCTGTCGCGCGTTGAAGGTGGAGATTTCGTCGTCGTAAATAATTGTGACGACCGACAGGCCGGCGAGCGAGACTGAGCGTAGATGGGTTTTGTGGGGAACACCGTTCAGCGTGACTTCGAGCGGGACGGTGATCTGCTGTTCGACCTCTTCGGCGGCATGGCCGGGCCACTGTGTAATGATCTGCGTGTAAGTGTCGGCGACGTCGGGATAGGCTTCGATGGGTAGATTACGAAATGAAATGATGCCCCAAATGAACAGCACCAGCGCCACGCTGAGTATCAGGATGCGGTTGCGCAGCGCGAAATCGATGAGCAGACGAATCATTTGCCCTGCTCCGAAACTGCGGCGGAGAACGCAAGCGCGTTAGCGACAAGTTCATCTCCCACCTTCGCCCCCTGGCGGATTTGCTGCAGGCCGTCGGATAGGCCAGCAGTCTGCACTTCGAGGCGGCGGAAGGAGTTGGCGGTCTCCTTGCGGAAAATCCAGTCTTTATCCTGTAGGCGCATGATGGCGGTCGCAGGTACGACGAGGTGCGGCTTCTGTTTGCGCGAGCGGAAAGTGGCCACCGCGAACATGCCAGGGCGGAAAGCGCCATCGCGATTGGCCAGCACGATGCGGACTTTGGCGGCGCGCGTGTTGGGATCGAGCACTCGCGAGACATCGCTGACGCTGCCTTTGAACACACGGTCAGGCAAGGCGTTCAGGCGAACCTCGGCAGGATCGCCGATGTGCACTTCGCCGAGATCGTTTTCGTAGACATCACATACTATCCAGACGTTCGAGAGATCGGCGATCGTAAACAGGTTGGGCGTGTTGTCGAGACTCTTGATGCCTTCGAATCCGGCGACATTCTGCTCGACAATGGTCCCGGCAACCGGGGCGCGCAATTCGATCATGGTGCTGGGGTGAGCGGGATCTCCGCCGAGAACGCGCAGGCGAGTTTCGGCGGTCTTCTGATCGGATATAGCTTTGGCATCGGCGTTCTCGACGACTTCCAGATCTTTCTGGGCGAGCGCGCCGCGCGAGTAGAGCAGTTGGGCACGTTCGAGCGCCTTGCGGGCGAGCGCCTCGTCGGCGGAAGCTTTGTGATAGTCGCCCATGGCGGCGGCGAGGTCTGGGCTGGAGATCACAAGCAGCACCTGGCCTTTTTTCACATAGTCGCCGAGCCGGACTTTGAGATCGGCAACGCGGCCCGAACCAAGCGAGGTGACGCGGATAGTTTTGTTCACGTCAGGCTGGACAGTCCCGTTGGCGTTGAGTTCCGTGGGCAGGTCGCGACTCTCAACCTTGACGGTCTGGAAAAGCTCCGGGTGGTCGACAGTCATTAGGTTAGGGTCGACTGTGATTTCCTGTTTTGTTGGTGCTGCTTTCGTGTTGTTGGAACAGGCTACGGAAACGGCGAGCAAAGCCAAACCCAGCAGGAGGGCAGCGGACCGGCGGATGCGGGCCGCAAAGAGTTTCGGCGCGGAGACAGGGGGAAGGGCTGAGACCGCGCCGCAAGAGTCCGCCGACTGCACAGCTTTGGCGGCTCTTGAACTCAATCTCGAACTCAACAAGTATATCGCTTGCGATGTCATGGGATCACCTCGCGGCCCACGGCCAGATTTAATTGGCTGGCGGCGGACAAATAGGAACCCACCAGGTTCACGTAGGCCAGTTGCACGGTGCGGTACTCCGCCTGCACGTTCAGGAAATCCAGCAGCGAGGCTCCGCCGTGTTGATAAGAAAAGAAAATCGTGTCCCGCACGCGGACAGACTGCTGCAGGTACTTGGCCTTGTAAGGCCGCAACAGGATCAGATCGCTTTCGAGCGTGGCATAGCTGGAATCCACGTCACTCAGCACCATTGCTTCGGCGGCGTCGCGCAATCTCTCATTGCGCGTGATATCGAGTTGCGTGCGCAGCTTCTCTCCCTGGTTGCGATCGAAAATGCGCAGCGGGATGCTGATATTCACGCCAACCGTGTTTATGGCAAACGGGTTATTGGTGGATGAGTTGTGCGTATACCACGCGCCAAAGGTCGGATCAGTTGAGCCGTTCGCAATCGCCAGCTTGTGGTCGGTTTGGGCCTTGTCTAGGGCTTCGACGGCGGCCTTCAAGTCTGGCCGCGTGTCCAGAGCAAGTTTCCGGAACTCGTCACGCGGCATGAGCTGGTCGCTGAAATCGAACGGCCCGGTGACGTCAAACTGATCTATAGGCGTTCGCTCGTTAAGCAGCGTGAGTAGTTGAATCTTCGCGGTTTCCAGGTTCTCCTCGGCAACTTGCAAATCCGATTCATACTGGACCCGCTGCAGTTCCAGCCGGTCGAGATCAATCTGCGCAATGTCGCCGGCGTCGAAGCGAGTTCCGCTGATTTCGAGCACGTGGTCGTAGTAGACCAAATTGTCTTTTGCCAGCTGCAGCACCGCTTTTGCCTGCAGCGTTGAGACAAACGCGCTACGCAAGTTGAAGAGCAGAGTTCTTTCCAAGTCGGCATGGCTCGACTCGGCAATCAGAGTCCCCTTTTTGGCGCTCTCCAGACGTAACTCCCGCTTGTGACGCCGTTCGTGCAGATAGCTGACGCTGGGCGACTCGAACGTCCCAGCAAAGGGTCGCCAGACGCCTTTCTCAGGAGCGATTTGCGTCCCATCCGCCGACAGAGTGAACGTCGGGTTCGGACGAAGGAAAGCGGTAATCTCCTGCGCCTTTGATTCGTCGATATTCAGCTTGTCCGCCAGCAGCTTCGGATTGTTCTGCTCAAAGCGCATGCGGACCTGCTCCCAGGTCAGGGCCTGCTGCGCCGAGGCGCTTAGGGCCGCCGCGAGCAATAGCCATGCGGTCAAGCTGAAATAATGGAACTTGAACATCGGCTGCTCCGTGCGCATGGGGAAATGCCGATCACCCAATGCGCGTGAACTCCAAGACTGCTTTAGGATTTTCTGTAACGAGAGTTGGATTTAGAGCGTAACCAGGCGGGCAAGAGGCGGAGCACGGCCCGCGGGCGCGGGGGCGGAGGAAATTCCGAGGGTTCGCGATTCGAACGGAAGAACTATGCCGGCCTGAGCAAACTGGGGCGGAAGTAAAGCGGCAGTCAGCAGACTAGGCTGAGAAGCATGAACCGGCGCATGCGATGTGCAACCGCAGTGGCTCGAATGGCGGGACGCGCGCTTGGACTCCTCCATCTCGGGCCGCATGGCATGCAAGTCGTCGCTCGCCGAGATTACTGGGAACAGCAGAATGAGTGCGCAGCCAAGAGCACAAACGAAGACGAGCGGCCGCGTCCCCGAACCCTGACCCGGATTAACCGAACCGGTCAAAGAGGTCCGTTGCCGCCACAGCAGCCAGGCAGGCAGCAGCAGGGAAAGCCAACACAGATTTAGAAAAAGCTCCATACAAAATGCACGGGTCGCTTGAAGGAGAGACCTCGACCCTAGCCCGGTGCAACTGCAACAAGATAGTCAGGATAGCATAGGGGCAGCAAGTGACTAGCGTACCTCGCTAGGCCAGGGCGGAGCCGACAAAACCGCTAAGGACCCTGGATGACCTGCAAAGGTTGAGGTGTCTGGAGTCTCTGGCGGAGGATAGCTTTCCGTGTGGGGATTTCGGCAATAGCATCGGCATGGATCACGTAGCCGCCGTGGGGCAATGCGTTGCCAAAGGGAATTTTAACGCTGGTCGCGCCGGCTTTCAGCGGGAAATGCTCGTAGCCGATTGCCGTCGCTCGCCCGTTGTCGGCCACCGCCACGATGATCACGGTCAGGTCGAAAGTGTCTGAGGAGCCGTTCGATACCTGGACGGCGCCGTCAATTCGGTTGCCGTGGACCTTCGGAGGTTGAAGCCATTCGAGCAACATAGAAGCGGCAACCACGGCCCGGAAGTCCTTGGTAATCATATGCGCAGGATGGCCCGAGTCCTCAACTTTTAACGTAAAGGTGAAAGTCCCGGGCGTGGCGGGCCGTCCAGCCAGCAGCCCCTCCGGTGTGAGCGTGACTCCTTCGGGAACATCGCCACCGGCCACGCTCCAGACGTAGGGCGGAACGCCGCCGGTGGCATGCAGAAGCGTGTGAAATTCCACGCCTGCGTCCATTGCGGGCAAAGCTTCGTCCGCAATGACCAGTGGGGGAGCCTGCGCGGCAAGCACTCCGCAAAAAAGAATCAGGATCGCAATAAGTCGCATGATCTTGGGTTTTCTGACTGAATCCTATTTCCTTCGACATCACTGACCTTGGGTGTGCAAGCAATAGGCATCAACCTCCTTAAATAGGAGGGTGGTGGACACTCTTTCGTTGCCATCAGCGTCAAAAAATGATTGCCGATGTGAAAAACTGTTCTTTGAAACAAGATAATAAAGGCCGCTTTCTGTAAAAACTTTTGCGTAGTCTTGCTTGAACGAGAACACGCCCTCCTTGTGGTGATAGGGACGTTTATGCCTGTGTATTGGATCGAAGTCGGTGATCGCGAGAAATCCGCCAAACTTCAGAACCCTGTCAGCCTCTGCCATGGCAGTTAATAAGTCCTGACGGTCCAGAAGATAAAGGCAAAATCCAAAATAGACAAGATCGAACGACACTGATTCAAAAGGCAAACGCGAGGCTGTGCCAACATGAAGTTGCGCTCCACTTCCTTGGAGCCTGTGATTTCCCTCATCCACAGCTTGCTTTGAGGGGTCAATACCTTGTCCCTGTGCATCAAGCAAGGCGCAAACCTGTTCAAGCTTGGCACCATTGCTGCAGCCGATTTCGAGGACACTGTTCACTTTGCCTTTGAACGGAGATAACGCTTGGCCAAGCCATGCGATTTCATTCGCCACCGTGCGCACTTCAAGGGCCGCTTTGTTTCGAAGAAAGTAGTTGTCGCCTTCCCCTTCAAGGAATATCGCTGACTGATCCATAGTTTTTACCTGTGAAACCTGGGAGTCGAAGCAATCTTGTTGTCGATTCTACGTTACTCAGTCAATAATTTTGATTGAAATTCATTTTGGTTGGGTTTGATTTTACGCTGGGCACGGCGTAAAAGAACTGCAATATGTCTTATCGTGTGTCCCACGCTGTGGTTGGTCTCTTACTTGCCCGCGCCCTCGCCAGCTCGATCCTCTGGATGATGAGCGCGGATGCTGTTGCGCAGATCCCAGCTCCTTCCAACCAGAAAACGAATAACGCTAACTCTAGCTCTAATTCTGAGGAGGCTGCGGTCTTCGAACGAATCCTGAATCGTGTTCACTTTGAAAATGACGGAACGGAAGTGAGCGAGACCGAGGCCGTGGTTCGGATTCAGAGCCAGGCGGGCGTGGAGGAATTCGGCCAGCTGGTTTTCGGATACTCATCGGCAACCGAAAAGTTGGAAGTCGAGTATGTCCGTGTGCGCAAGCCGGATGGACAGGTGGTGGTGACTCCGGAATCAACCGCGCAGGATTTCGCTCCCGATGTGCTGAAAGAAGCTCCGATGTACAGCGACTACCGGCAGCGGCATATTTCCGTGGCTGCTCTCCAACCCGGAGACACGCTGGAATACCGCACCGTGATCCGGGTTCTCACACCGCTGGCCGCTGGAAACTTCTGGTACGAATACACATTTCCGAAGGGGGTGGTGGTCAACGAAGACAGGCTGGAGATTGATATTCCGAAGTCGCGCGAAGTGAAGCTCAAGACGCCGACGCGAAAGCCGGAGATTCAGGAGACAGGAGAGCGCCGCATTTATAACTGGGTGGTGAAGGACATCAAACCGGAACGCGGCGAAGATAGAGACAAAGATGAGGACGAGGAGACCGGTCCAGACGTGCAGCTGACGACTTTTACCGACTGGAAGCAAGTCGCGCAATGGTATGCAAAGCTGCAGGGCGAGCGCATGACGATTGATGACAGCGTGCGAAAAAAAGCCCAGGAGATCACCAAGGGTGCGGACACACCCACGGAGAAGGCGCGGCTGCTTTACGATTTCGTGGCGCGGAATGTGCGCTACGTGAGCATCTCCCTCGGAGTCGGTCGGTATCAGTCGCACGCGGCCTCAGACGTTCTGCAGAATGGCTACGGCGACTGCAAGGACAAGCACACGTTATTCTCCGCTCTGCTGCGGGCAGAAGGAATTCAGAGTTATCCGGTGATGATCCACAGCACGCGCAAACTGGATGTGGACGTTCCCTCGCCGGCCCAGTTCGATCACGTGATCACAGCGGCCCGACTGGGGACGGGAACCGGGCTGACCTGGCTGGACACGACCCCCGAAGTGACGCCCTATGGGCTGATTCTTTACCAGTTGCGAAACAAACAAGCAGTGGTGGCATCTGAGGATAGCGACGGAGGATTGCAGCGCACGCCGGCGGACTCTCCGATCAAGACTTTCATGCACTTCACGCTCGACGGCAAGTTCAGCGAGTTCGGCGTACTCGATGCCTCGCTTGAGGTCACCGCCCAGGGAGATCGCGATTGGCCGATGCGCGCCAGCTTCCGGCGATTCTCGCAGGCACAGTGGAAGGATTTTGTGAAAGCCCTCTCTGCGAGTTGGGGCTTGCCAGGTGACGTCGACCAAGTTCAACTCGATCCCATCGAGGACACGAGCAAGCCTTTTCATCTGAAGTATCACCTGCATGAGGACAGGTACTTTACGGTGCCATCGACAAGCGTGAATTTCCGTCCGATCCCGCCGCTGGGGACGCCTGCGATTCGAGCGTCGGAAAGGAGCACGGAGCCGATGAACATTGGTCCCGCCGGAGAAATGGACTACCGGGTAAAGTTGCAGTTTCCTCCCAATTACACCGTGCACACGCCGACCGCAGTGAAAATGACGCGAGACTATGGCGACTATTCGTCGGCGTACTCGCAGAACAAGGGAGTGCTGGAAGGCGAGCGCAAACTGAATGTAAAGATGAATGAGCTGGCGGCAGCGCGGCGTGCGGACTACGAATCGTTTCGCAATGCAACGCAAAGCGATCAAGATCAGTTGTTGTCGTGCACGATCCTGACTCCGTCGGGGCAAGGAGTGGCGACGGCGGCTTCGAAGATGGAAGGAACTCCCGGGGAGCTGCATAGAGCGGGAGTGAAAGCGCTGCAGAGCAAGGATTATCGCGATGCGATCGACCTGCTGAAGCGCGCGGTGGACGGGGATGCGACCCTGGCGAATCCGAGCCTCAAAGACGGCTGGTACGACCTCGGACTGGCATACGCTGGCGCCAGCAATCACGCGGAGGCGATCGGCGCGTTCCGCAAGCAGATCGAGCTGGATCCGAATCATAAGCGCGCTAATGGCGATCTGGCGATGGAGTTGCAACAAACGGGGAAGACAGACGAGGCGATCGCGGCTTATCGCAAGCAACTGGAGACGGCCCCTTACGACAAAATGATGCTCAAGAATCTTGGCTTGTTGCTGGCGCAGCTCGGACGGGATGCCGATGCGCGCACCGAGCTTGAAGCGGCTGCCGCGATTCCTCCGGATGATCCGGAAACGAAGCTGGCGCTGGCGCAGGTGTATGCGAAGTTGGGAGAGAAATCGCAAGCGCAAGAGTTAATGAAGGGACTGACGGGCAGTGCGGGCGCGGATTCGGATCAGGATATTTTCGCGTCGGCGTTGAAGAATGACACTGATCCGACGCAGGCCGAGAACGATGCGCAGCAGGTTCTCTACGACATTGGAGGGCAGTTCGATTCGGGCGAACTGGACCGGCTCGGGCCATCGGCTTTTTCCTCGATGCGACTGGTGGCGCTGGCATGGTCTCGGATAGGATGGGCGAAATTTCAGCACGGCGAAAATCTGGCAGCGATGCAGTTTCTCACGTCGGCATGGCTCTTGAGCCAATCGGGGACGGTTGGCAACCGTCTGGGGCAGGTACTCGAAAAGCAAGGCCAGCGCGAAAAAGCGCTTCATATGTATGCGCTCTCCGTGGCGGCGGGCGGAAGCGCTAATACTGCTAATACTGATGAAGTGCAGGATTCGCGGGTGCGCTTGGCCAAGCTGGTTGGCGATCTTGGTCCCGCGGAGAAAAGTGCGTCGGAGAAAGACATCGCACAGGCGCCAGCGGAGTTAGCGCTGTCACGCACGGTAAAACTTGGGCCGATCGCAAGTAAACCGGCTTCGGCACGATTTAACCTGGTGTTCGACAGCTCGCCCCGTCCCGAGCGCGCCGAGTTTGTTGACGGTGACGAAAGCCTGAGGTCAGCTGCCGACCAACTACGGGAAAAGGACTTCCCCGTGAGATTTCCGGACGTGTCGTCGGTGAAAATTGTTCGCCGGGGGCTGTTAAGCTGCGGTGGCTCGGGGTGCGGCATAGAGCTGCTGCCAATCGAGAAGGAATCTTCCGCACGAACCGCGCCGGCCGGCTCGAACAAGTGACTTCTCCGTAGAGACGCGGCTCGCCGCGTCTCCGCCTCCATCCATCAATTCAAATCACGTGATGGCCCATCCGCGTGCGCCATCCCCTCGACGCATCCGCATCGACTCCGATAATCTAATGGGTCTTGCAAGGGAGGTCCTGCCCATGCCGGGGGCCTTCGAACGTAAAGCGACTTTGGCACGAACCACGTAGGGACGGCCGCCCTCGGCCGTCCAGTCGGACGAAGCGCTTACCTGCACAGCCGGGGGCGGCTGCGCCTAAGTGTGCATGGGGCAAACTTATGACAGAACTAAAACAGACGATTGCGTCGGACCTCACCGCCCGCTATAAAAAACTGGCAGGCGTAATTCACGAACTGGGCGCGTCTCTAAGCGAGGAGCAATTCTGGGCCAAGCCCTTTCCATTCGGCAACAGCTTTGGCCATCTCCTGCTCCATCTCACCGGTAACTTGAATTACTACGTCGGGGCGCAGATTGCGGGAACCGGATATGTACGAGATCGCCCGCTGGAGTTTTCCGACGCGGCACGGCCATCCAAGAAAGAAGTATTGAAGAAATTTGATGACGCAATTGAGATGGTAATCGCCGCGATCAGCAGGCAATCGGCGGAAGACTGGTCAAAGGAATATACGGCAGTGGGAGCGGACGCCCGCGACAGGTTCGATATGGTTCTGCAGTGTGCGACCCACCTGCATCATCACATTGGACAGATGATGTACCTCGTGTTCGAGTTGAAGCGACACGGCTGAGTAAGCGGAGTTCATCATGGGTCAGGCCACCGTCGAAAAAGAGGACATCCAGGCGGAAGTCGAAAATACCTGCGGCAAGCCGGCGCCGAGTTGACATCGACGTTCAAGCCGATGGCACGTTCGCGGGCAGACAGGTATTCTGATCTGCCCTATTTTTGTGGAGGCGCGCGAGTGCGCGGACTGAAAGCGAAGCGAGTCCTGATCACCGGCGGGGCCAGAGGCATAGGAGCGGCCACGGCAGCGCGATTTCTCGAAGAAGGGTCGGTCGTGTGCGTGCTCGATCGTGACACTGAGGCACGGCGGAAGATCCAGCATGAACTGTCCGGCCTAGCCGCGGCGCTCGATGCCGATGTTTCGAACTTGAAACAGGTGCAGGCCGCCTTCGCCGAAGCGATTCGCCTGATGGGCGGCGTCGATGTGTTGGTGAACAACGCCGGCATCAGCATCCGCCACAATTTCCTCGACATCACGCCGGAAGAATGGGACAAAGTGATCGCCGTGAATCTCACCGGAGTGTTCTACGTTGCTCAGACGGCGGCACGGCATATGATGGAGGGCGGCAGCGGCGTGATTCTGCAAACGGCGTCGACCAACGGCGTCATGGGATATCCGTATTATGCAGATTACAACGCCACCAAAGCGGGCGTGATCGAACTGACGAAGTCGATGGCGCTTGAACTTGCGCCGAAAGTCAGGGTGTGCGCGGTGGCTCCCGGATACGTAATGACGCCTATGCAGCGCGCCGAGTACACGGATGAAATGATCGAGGAGGTCAACCGGAAGATTCCTTTGCGCCGGCATGCTCAGCCGGAAGAGATTGCGGCGCTGTTCGCATTCCTCGCCTCGGACGACGCGCAAAACATTACCGGCCACGTGTATACGTGCGACGGCGGAGAAACTGCGGGGGGACTGGCCAGCCGGTAAGCCATGCCGCTTTCTGGAAAAGTTGCGCTGATTACGGGCGCCGCATCGGGCATAGGACGTGCGACGGCACTCTTGTTTGCGCGCCAAGGAGCGGCGGTTGCCGTGGCGGATTTGAATACTGATGCGGGCCAGCGCGTTGTCGATCAGATTACCAAGTCGGGCGGGCGCGCATTCTTCGAAGGAATCGACGTGACCCGAGCCGCAGATTGCCAGCGGCTGGTCGAGCGCGCGGTTCGCGAGTTCGGTCGAATCGACATTCTGTTCAACAACGCCGGCATCATTCGGCGGGCGACAGTGCTCGATCTCAGCGAAGACGACTGGGACCGCGTGATGGCGGTGAACGTGAAGTCGATTTACCTGCTATCGCGCGAAGTGATTCCGCATATGCAGAGAGGGGGTGCCGGAACTATCATCAACACGGCTTCAGGATGGGGACTGACTGGCGGCGCGAAGGCTGCGGTTTACTGTGCTTCGAAAGGCGCAGTCGTGCTGCTGACGAAGGCGATGGCCATCGATCACGGACCGCAGAAGATTCGCGTGAATTGCATCTGCCCCGGCGACACCGACACTGGAATGCTGCGCGAAGAAGCACGGCAACTCGGAGAAGAGACCGGCCGCTTTCTTGCCGAATCTGCCAAGCGTCCGCTGGGCCGCGTAGGTATGCCGGACGAGATTGCGCAGGCCGCGCTGTATCTGGCCAGTGATGCGTCTTCGTTCGTCACGGGGACGGCGCTGGTCGTCGATGGCGGAGGGCTGGCGGGATCGGTTTGACTGAAGTGCCTCGAATGATGTGCCTCGAATGATGCGCCTTGAGAACAAAGTAGCTCTGGTCACAGGCGGCACCTCCGGCATCGGCGAAGCCGTGGCTGAGCTGTTTGCGCGCGAGGGCGCGAAGGTCGCCATCACCGGCCGCAATGAGGCTCGCGGCCACGCGGTCATGGCGCGCATTCTTGAGGCTGGCGGGAAGACAATTTTTCTGCGCACAGATGTCCGCAAGGCCGCCGAATGCCAACGCGCGGTGGACGAGACGCTGCGCTCGTTTGGGCGGCTCGATATTCTGTTCAACAACGCAGGAGTCTTCTTTCCGCAGACGGCGCTCGAGTGTTCCGAAGAAGAATGGGACTTGCAGATTGACATCAACCTGAAAGGAACGTTCCTGATGTCGAAATATGCGCTGGGGCCGATGATCGTGCAGGGCGGCGGAGTGATCATCAACAACAGTTCGGGATGGGGCATCGTCGGTGGCGACAAAGCGGTGGCGTATTGCGCCTCGAAGGGCGGAGTCGTTTTGCTCACCAAGGCGATGGCCGTCGATCACGGGCGGCAGGGCATCCGCGTGAATTGCATTTGCCCCGGGGACGTGGACACTCCGATGCTGCCTGAAGATGCGCGAATGCGCGGCTTGGACTGGAAGACCTATCTGAAGGGCTGCGAGAACCGGCCGTTGGGACGGATAGGGACCGTCGATGAGATTGCGAAAGCCGTGCTGTTCCTGGCGTCGGATGATTCGTCGTTTATGACTGGAGCTGCGCTGGTGGTGGACGGCGGCGGTACCGCAGATTAGCGATTGCCTTCAAATTCCAATTTCAATGACCACGGAAATGACAACGAAGACGAACAAGCGCGAACGCTCGCGCGAGTGGTATGAGCGCGCGCAGCAATCACTGATCGAAGGCGTGAACTCGCCTTCGCGCGGCGCGGCCGTGTACTCGCCGGGGCCGGTGGTGCTGGAGCGCGGACGCGGGTCGCACGTCTGGGACGTCGACGGAAACGAGTACATCGACTTCATGATGTCGTTCGGCGCGCTGATTCAGGGGCATGCGCATCCGAAAATTGTTGACGTGGTTTCGCAGACGATGGCCGGCGGTTCGCATTTCGCGGCCGCCACTCCGGCGGAGACGGAAGCGTCCGAGCGATTCCAGCGCATGGTGCCGTCCGCGGAGGCGGTGCGTTTCACCAACAGCGGCAGTGAAGCCACGATGCTCGCGTTGCGCCTGGCGCGCGCGCGCACCGGACGAACAAAATTCCTCAAATTCGAAGGACACTATCACGGCTGGTACGATCCCTACTGTTTGAACGGGCACGGCCATCCCGCGGAGCAGCTCGGCCCCAAGGAGAGTCCCACCCGCTTCCCGGATTCAGAAGGCATTCCGGCGTCCGTGTTCGACGATGTGGTGCTTGCGCCGTGGAATGATCTCGAAGTGCTGGAACATATTCTGCGCCGGCACGGACGAGAATTAGCAGCCGTGATCACCGAGCCAATCATGGCGAACATGGGTTGCATCCTGCCGCGCGATGCATATTTGCCGAAGGTCTGCGATCTGGCGCATCAGTTTGGCGCGCTGTTTATTTTGGACGAAGTTGTGACCGGATTCCGCTACGCGCCCGGCGGATGCCAGCAGCATTACGGCCTGACACCGGACCTCAGCACGTTCGGCAAGGCTTTGGGCGCGGGGTTCCCGGTTGGCGCCGTGGCGGGGCCGCGCGCGATCCTCGACCGTATGCGCTGGGGCAGCAATATGGTGCTGCATTACGGAACCTTCAATGGCCACCGGCTCACCATGCGCGTGATCGCGGCGAATCTGGATCTGCTTGCGGCGAATGATGGCGGGGTTTACAAGCAGATCTACGCTGTCGGAGATGCCGCCATCGCCGGTCTGCGGGATGTTTTTCGCCGAAGAAAAATCGACGCTATCGTTCAAGGTTTCGGCCCGATGTTTCAGATTTACTTCACCAGCCGCGACGCCATCCACGATTATCGCGACTACTGTGAGTACGCTGACACGGCAAAGTACTCGCAGTTTATCCACGGGCTGCTTGATCGCGGCATCTACATGACGCCTTCGAACGGATTGCACTGGATCATTTCGACCGCGCATACCAAGCAGGATGTCGAGACACTCTTGTCAGCTGTTGACGAAGTCTGCGCGGAGATGGCATGAGCACGGTCGTCTTCCTCGGCGGGGGGCGGATCACATCGGCGATGCTTGCGGGTCTGCGCCTGGCGAAGACGCGACACCGCCTGGTCGTGCATGATCGCAATCCAGGCAAGCTTCGTGATCTAAAAAAGCGTTACGCGGTTGCGGTTGAGCCCGAACTGAACAGCGCCGTCAAGCAAGCGGACGTGCTGATCGTTGCAGTTCGCCCGAGTTCGGTTCACGAAGTTCTTCGCACACTCGGCAACACACTCGGCAACGGAATCCGCAGCATCGATCGGCCATTGCTCGCGGTAAGCCTGGCCGCAGGTGTGCCGCTGCGCCTGCTGAGCAAGGTGGTCGGGCCACCCGTGCAATGGGCTCGTGCCATGCCGAGTCCGGTCTGCCGCAGCGGGCACGGCCTGACTGCGGTGACCTTTCCCCGGACTCTATCGCCCGCGAATCGGAAACGCGTCCAGGCCTTTTTCGCCGGCTTCGGTCAGGTGGTCGAAATCCCGGAACGTAAGTTCGATGCGTTCACCGTGATCTACTCATGCAGCCACGGCTATCACGCGCTCGCAACTCTGGCGCGAACTGGACAAGCGGCCGGTCTTGATCGAAACACGGCGCTGCTGGCGAGCGCGCATGCGTTGGCGGATGGGATCATCGCCTGGCGAGACGGAAACGATTCACTGGAGTCGCTCCTGGAAGAGGCAGTCACTCCTGGCGGCATTGCATCGGCGACTGTAACCAAGATGGACGCTGCCGGATACGGCCGCGCGTTGCGCCAAGGCATCACTGCCGGACTGCGGCGCGCCCGTGCGAATGCGGGAAAATGATTTTTCAAGGAGCTGATGACCATCCGCTCGCGTACTCGTCTAACAGAACAGCCTTGTTTGTCCTGTGACTACTTCAACACCAACAAAATTGTCTTCTGGAGTTCCAATGCGATTCTTGATCTTTCTGCTAGCCGCTGCCATGCTAATTCCTGCCACCGTGGCCGCCGCGAATCCACCTGCCGATCTCGAAGCGCGGCGCAAAGCGCTGAACGACCTGCTCCACGGGCGCTGGGAATACACAATGCGCACCAGCCCAATTTATGCTTCGATCCTGGGTGACAAGCGCTACAACGACAAGTTGGACGACTTTTCCCAGCAAGCCATCGACGACGATCTGGAACAGACTCGCCGCTTCCTCACCCGGTTCGACGCGATTGACACAACCGGTTTTCCCGAGCAGGAAGCGCTGAACAAACAGCTCATGGTTCGAGATCTGAAAATGAGTCTGGAAGGCGCGCGCTTCAAGCCGTGGGAGATGCCGGTAAACCAGTCCAGCGGAATTCACATCGACGCGCCGCAACTGGTCAGCGTTCTTTCGTTCGAAAATACGAAGGATTACGAAGACTACATCACGCGGCTCAAGCTATTTCCGGTCTTGTTCGACCAGACCATCGTGCAGATGCGTAAAGGCATGGCGGCGGGGTTGATGCCGCCAAAGATTCTGCTGGAAAAAGTGGTGACGCAAGCGAACGGAATCGCAACGACCGCACCAGATCAAAGCCCGTTCGCTCATCCTTTTGATAAGTTCCCCGATGCAATTTCCGAAGCCGACCGCAAGCGGCTGCGCGAGGCAGGCTTGGCTGCCATCCGCGATTCCGTGATGCCGGCCTACGTGAAGTTTACGGCGTTCGTCCGGGACGAGTACGCGCCGAAGGGGAGAGCGGAGCCTGGTGCATGGGCTCTGCCGGACGGCGCCGCCTGGTACGCGTTTCGCGTAAAAGAAAGCACTACGACAAATTTGTCGCCCGAGGAGATCCATCAGATCGGGCTGGAGCAGGTGAAGGACATCGAAAGCCGCATGCTGGCGGTGGCGAATCAACTGGGCTACAAAGACATGAAGAGTCTCAATGCAGCCGTCGATGCGGACCCCAAACTGCACGCGCATTCGCGACAGGAAATCCTCGACTTGTACCGCAAGTACATCGATCAGATGTACACGCGTCTGCCGCAAATGTTTGGACGATTGCCGAAGGCCAGGTTGGAAGTGATGCCCGTCGAGGAATTCCGCGAAAAAGAAGCGTCAGGCGCCAGCTACGTTGACGGCGCTCCCGATGGTTCGCGGCCGGGCCACATCATGGTCAACACGGGTGACTTCGCCAAGCGCACCTTGTTGGATGTCGAGACGACCGCGTATCACGAAGGCGTGCCCGGACATCACCTGCAGATCACGATCGCGCAAGAACTGCCCGAACTGCCCACCTTCCGCCAGCACGAATACTACACGGCGTTTACCGAAGGATGGGCGCTGTACTCGGAGAGACTCGGCAAAGAAGCCGGGTTCTTCCAGGATCCCTACAGCTACTACGGCCACCTGCAGGATGACATGCTGCGGGCAATTCGCCTTGTCGTCGACACCGGCTTCCACTCCAAGCACTGGACCCGCCAACAGGTTGTCGACTATTTCCACGATCATTCCGCCATCGACGAACCCTCCGTACAGAGCGAGACCGACCGTTACATGGCGTGGCCGGCGCAGGCCCTCGGCTACAAAATCGGACAGCTCGAAATTCTGAAGCTCCGCCAGTACTCAAAAGACCAACTCGGGGACAAATTCGACCTGCGCGCCTTCCACGACGAGGTGCTTGCCGGCGGCGCGCTTCCGATGGACGTGCTCAGCACGCGCATTCACGAGTGGGTGGGACAGCAGAAGGCGCAGGCGTCGCCAGGACAGGCGGGCTCACAATCAGCGTCAGCATCGAGCGCCAATCAAAACTGATCGCAAGCTGGTTTGCGGAGTATCATGGTCGGCTATGGCGACGCCCGAACAGGAACGTACCCGTATAGCGGGCGTGTACTCCGCGATGAGCGGTGAGGAGCTTCGCCAGATCGCGGAAAGCGGTGATGAACTGAGCGACTCCGCTCAGGAAGTGTTACTAGCGGAGGCCGCGAAACGTGGCCTTAAGGTGGAAATCTCGCCGCCACGTGGCGAAGATGTCTACGAGTTCAACGAAACCGTCACAGTGCGCAAGTTCCGCGATCTTCCCGAAGCGCTGTTGGCAAAGGGCAGCTTGGAGTCCGCTGGGATTCAGGCTTACCTGATCGACGAAAATATGATCCGCCTAAATTGGTTCAGGTCCAATTTTTTTGGCGGGATCAAATTGAAGGTCCACGTCGAAGATGCGGAAGCGGCCAGCGAAATTTTGAAACCAGCCCATCCCTGAAACGATTGATATTGAAGGCCTCGGGACTTTCGAGCAGCCGAAGTGTCCACAGTGCCAGTCGCTCGATATCAGCCATGAAGAACTGAATAAGATTCTCTCCTACGGCGCGGCGTATGCTGGCGTTCCGGTTCCGGTTTACAAGAAAGGGTGGACTTGCCATGCGTGCGGCAATCGCTGGGAAGAGCAAAGCGACACGTTGCCGGAACATGACCGCACCATGTTATAGAAGTTGACGTCCCGCCGAGAAGCTATAATCCTCAGCAATGCGACAATTTTTCCGCATGCTTCTTTTGGCTTTGGTCCTGATGACGGTGGCGCTGGTTTCGGCGCTCATGGCCATGCGGCTGGCCATTCACGGTCGCGAGGTGACCATCCCAAAACTTGTGGGCATGAGTCCGCTCGAAGCCGAGCGCGCGGGGGCGGCCGCGGGCCTGCTAGTGGTGGTCGAGCGGCAGTTCTACAGCGCTGATATTCCCGAAGGAAGAATTATGACCCAGCTGCCGCCACCAGGAACTAAGGTGCGGCGGGGCTGGTCGATCCGCGTGGCTCAAAGTTTGGGGCCCCAGCGTGTGGCGATTCCCAACGTGACGGGAGGCAGCGAGCGGGTCGCCGAGTTGAACATACGGCGCCGTGGGCTCGGTCTGGGCTCGATCGCGCACGTCAGTTTGCCCGACGTGCCGCAGGACCAGGTGATATCGCAAAGCCCGCCGGCGAATGCCAGCGGCGTGTCTGCACCAAAGATCAGTCTGCTGGTCGGCGACGGTCCCGAGCCGGTCATCTATGTGATGCCGAGCCTCACCGGACAGCCGCTCGGCAGCGCGATGCTGGCGCTACAGGACGCCGGCATCAAGGTTGGCAAAGTTAGCATGCTTTTGCCTCCGCCGTCGCCCTTCGAGCCGCAAACCGCGCCAGTTACGCCGTCTGCGATCTCCGAGCCCAGCGCAGCGAGCATGATCGTGACCCAGACTCCGGCGCCAGGACAGAAAATCATGGCCGGCAGCGCGGTGAATTTCGAAGTGCGCTAGCTCTTGCTCGTGTAGGGACGGCCGCCCTCGGCCGTCCAAGCCGAGCGAAGCTCGGCCGCATCGTGGATCTGGCTCATCTCCGCTCGATCATCGCGGCGAAAAAGCCGTCGCAAGGATGCACTCCGGGAATTGTTCTCAGATAGGGTCCGGTGAGAAGCGAGCCGATATCAAGTCCGGCAAAAAGCTCGCCCGACTGCCGCAGTTGCTCGAGCTCTCCCTTCAAATCGGCGACCTTGAATTCCGGCGTGCCATCGAGGGCAGCTTCCAGCACCTCTTCATTTTCCTCGCGTTCCAGCGAACAGGTGGAATAAACGAGCCGCCCGCCGATCGCCAGCTGTGCAAGCGCGGACTTCAGGATGGCCATTTGCCGCGACTGAAGATCGTGCAGGTCTTCGGATTTGAGCCGCCATTTAATCTCCGGATTGCGAGCCAGAGTGCCGGTGCCGGAACAAGGAACATCGGCGAGGATGCGGTCAAACGCGCATGAGAACGGCAAATGACGCGCATCGGCTGCGACCACGTAGATGTTCGGCAAGCGGCTGAGGTTCCGCAGCAAGCGCGCGCGATGGGAATGCAACTCCGTCGCAAAAACTTTGGCGCGCGGGTTACGCCTGGCGAGCAAGGAAGTCTTGTTGCCGGGAGCAGCACAACAATCGAGTATCGCCTCAACGATCGTCTCTCCACGACCGGCCAGCAACGCGACTAGTTGCGAAGCTTCATCCTGAATCGAGACGCGGCCTTCCTGGTAGGCGCGGGTTCCGGTTACATCGCCCGCAAGAACCCGCCGTGCGGCCGATAATAGTCGACCCGGCGAGAGCTGCACGCCCGCCGTGGCAAGTTCGGTATTAACTTGATCTTTATTAGATAGATCATCACTAGATAGATCGTCGTGAATGTGAATGGCCGTGTCGGGCACCATCTGATCGTGTGCGCAGATCTGCCGCGCCGCTTCAATCCCATAGTGCTCAATCCATCGTTCCACCAGCCACACGGGATGAGCAGCATTCTCAGCCAGCGTGATCGAGTCGGGCGATCTACTGATTTTCGTGAGAACGTCTTCCGCCACGTTGTCTTCCGCGCCGGCCCCAGCAATTGTCCGGAGAACCGCGTTCACGAACGGAGCCGCCGAGCGCTTTCGCGCAGCTTTGACCAGCTCCACACTCTCGAAGATCGCCGCGCGCCCCGGAACTCTAGAGAGAAACTGCAATTGGTATACGCCGAGGCGCAATGCGACCAGAACCTCGCCGTCCAGCCGCTCAAGCTTCTGCGACGATGCGGCAGCCAGGCGCTGATCAAGCAGAGACCGCCAGCGGAGAACTCCCATCAGCAGCTCGGTGGCAAGCCCGTGATCACGCGAGGAAAGCTTCGCGAGGCGAGCGGAATGGAGCAGTTCGCTGGCGTAGGAGTCTTCGCGTTCGATCCTCAGCAGAATCTCGAACGCGGCGGCGCGAGCGGGAGAAGGTGCCATCGCAGGCTATTGTCCCAGATGGTCGCCGGTTTTCGGATGATAACCATTGATGAAGTCGCGGGCAGACATCGCGCGCTTACCCTCGGGTTGGAGTTCGAGTACGTCGAGCCACGTGTCACCGTGGCAGTAAACGAACAGCCCATCCCCGACCACAACAATGGTGCCGCCGGTTCTTACAAGGTCCTCGTTCAGCGAGTGAAGAACACTTTCATCGCGTTGGACCCTGGCAGCCCGAATGGATAGATTTCGCCCTCGGTAGGTCGTATATGCGCCCGGCCACGGTTTAAAACCACGCAGCCGGTCGTAAATCCTAACCGCGTTCATTGCGAAATTGATGCGCCCGTCTTCTCTCTTGAGAATTGGAGCGATCGTGGATTTCGCATGATCCTGGGGCACGGGCTGCAGCTGCCCACCTTCCAGCCCGCGAAGAGTCTCGACCATCAAGTCCGCGCCGGTCGGTGCGAGCTTCTGGCTCAGCGTTTCCGCTGTATCTTCCGAGCCAATCACAATTTCGCGCTGCATAAGGATGTCACCGGTGTCGAGCCCTGCGTCAATGCGCATGGTAGTGACCCCAGTGACGGATTCACCATTGGCGATCGCCCACTGAATCGGCGCCGCGCCGCGATACTTTGGCAACAGTGACGCATGCAGGTTCAAGTTTCCGAGACGGGGAAGATCAATCATCCACTGCGGAATGATCCGGCCATAGCCGACGACGATGATCGCGTCCGGAGCAAGCGCCGCAAGCTGATCGCGAATTTCAGAATTGTTCTTAATTGAGGCGGGTTGCAGCACAGCAATGCCCAAGCGGGTCGCCGCATCTTTCACGGGAGAAACAGCCACGTCCATCCCGCGCCCGCGAGGCCGATCCGGTTGCGTCACCACCAAGGGTACGGAATGACCGGCCTCGACCAATCTTTCCAAAGTCGGGACTGCGAATCGAGGCGTGCCACAGAAAACCAAGAGCATAGGTCAGGTCTCAAGTCTCAGGTGTCAGGTTTCAGGACTTCGCAAAACGCACAGGTCCTCACGATCAAGAGCTACCATCAAGGCTCACGAAACAAATGGTTTTCCTGAGACCTAAAACTGCCACCTGACACCTGCCTCACCACTCTCCCGCCTTCACCAGTTTCTTGATCTTGCGTTTGATGAGGTCGCGCTTCAGCCCGCTGATGTGTGAGATGTACAGCTTGCCATTCAAGTGATCAGTTTCATGCAGGAAGGCCCGCGCCAGCAGCTCTTCTCCGGTGTGCTCGAAAAACTTTCCGTTCAGGTCCTGTGCGCGTATCGTCACGGTTTTGGCGCGCGTGACCTCCTCGCGAAATTCAGGAATGCTCAGGCAGCCTTCGGTGCTCCGCTGACGGCCTTCCTTGCTAACGATTACCGGATTGATCAGGACCAGCTTGGCAGCGGGCTCTTCCTTGAAGGTCACGTCCACGACGGCGACTCGTTTCGAAATGCCGATCTGCGGAGCGGCCAGGCCGACACCTCGCGCCGCATACATCGACTCGAACATGTCTTCCACTAGTTTCTTGAGGTCATCGTCGAAGCTGGTCACCACGGCCGCAGGTTTTTCCAGGACCGGGTCGCCAAATTTCACAATTGAGTGAATCATTTTTGAGTTACTAAGTTTCGATCACAAGTTTCGGATCAATAATTCTTCAGTTGTTCCAGATACCCTTGAAAATTTCGCTTCGTTTCTTTCATCGAGTCGCCGCCGAATTTCTCGAGCGCGCAGCGCGCCAGCGTGAGCGCGACCATGGCCTCGGCGCCAACGCCGGCGGCGGGTACCACGCATACATCCGAGCGCTCGTACGCCGCCTTCACCGGCTCCCGCGTCGCGAAATCCACCGACTGCAACGGCCGCCGCAGCGTGGAAATCGGTTTCAGATAACCGCGAACCCGAATCTCCTGCCCATTGGAGACGCCACCCTCCAGACCCCCGGCATTGTTGCGCGTGCGCGTGAAGCCCGCAAATCCCTGGTCGCTCTGATAACCGATTTCATCGTGCACGGCCGACCCCGGCGAATGCGCTGCCTGAATCCCACTTCCAATTTCGACCGCTTTCACCGCCTGCAGCGACATGACCGCCGCGGCCAACAACCCATCCAGCCGCTCGTCCCATTGCGCGTAGCTGCCAAGACCGGGCGGAACGCCGTGCGCCACCACTTCGAAAACCCCACCCACAGAATCGCCCGTGCGCAGAACTTTATCGACTTCTCCCTTCATGCGCTGTTCAGCGTCGGCGTCGGCGCAAGCCAGCAGCACTTCGTTCTTGCGAGATAGTGGCTCGATTTGCTCCCACGCGATTTCCCGATCCGCAATCGAAACCGCGCCGACCGCAATCACATGACTCAAAACTTCCACACCCAACTCTCGCAGCAGCAACTTGGCGAGCGCGCCAATTGCAACCCGCGCCGCCGATTCCCGGGCCGAGGCGCGTTCCAGAACATAGCGAGCTTCCGTGAAGTCATACTTCAAAGCTCCAGCAAGATCGGCATGGCCCGGGCGCGGCGACGCCACGCGCTTGTGTTTCTCCGGATCGCCCGTCTCCACCGGCAGCGCTTCTTTCCAATTCTGCCAGTCGCGATTCTCCAGCATCACGGCAATCGGCGAGCCGATCGTCTTGCCATGATGCACCCCGGAAAGAAAGTGCGCCCTGTCGGTTTCGATCTTCATGCGCCCGCCGCGTCCAAAGCCCTGCTGGCGACGCCAGAGTTCGCGGTCGACAAATTCCTGATCCACCGCCAGCCCGGCCGGCAACCCGGAAAGAAACGCCACCAGCGCCTCGCCATGGGACTCTCCGGAAGTGAAGTAGCGCAGCATGTGGAACAGGCATTGTAAATGAAGTGGAAAAGTTCAGCTTTCTTTACATTTTCACGCCGATTTTTACGCCGAAGGCGGCGCCGATGCAGGTACAATAAAGGGTTAGTTTGTGCTGGTAATCGCCGGACGACCCCGGCGTTCCAGACTCATCGCGCCACTTCGTCAGAGTACGCGAGGATTGTCAATGTTGACCACGAAGGCTGGTCCGTTTCATCCGGAATTTGCTGAGCCCATCCGCTGCGTGATCGTCGACGATCACGAAATGCTGCGCTACGGCGTGCGCCGCCTGCTGGAAGAAGCGCCCGACTTTGCCGTGGTGGGCGAAGCGGACAACGCCGCCGAGGCGCTCAAGTTGGTCCTGGAGCACCGCCCCGACCTGGTGTTGCTCGATATCAGCATGCCCGGTATGTCGTCGTTCGAAGCCGGACGCCTCATCGAAGAACACTGCGCCGGCACCCGCATCGTCTATCTAACCATGCATGAGGATCGGGAGTATGTGCAGCAAGCCCTGCGCTCGGGCGCCAGCGGCTATCTGCTGAAAGATACTCCGGCGCCGCTTTTGTTGCGCGCACTGCGCGAAGTGCATCGCGGCGAACGGTCATTGAGTCCGCGGATCCAGACGAAGTTGAGAGACGACGCGATCCTGCGGAACCAGGCAGTACGGGTGCCTCAGCGAAGAAGTACCCTGACTCTGCGCGAACGCGAAGTGATGAAGTTGCTTGCCGAGGGACACACCGTGAAGCAAGCGGCAGCAGTTCTGGGAGTCAGTGTCAAGACGGTTGACGCGCACAAATTCAACTTGATGCGCAAACTCGACATTCACAACAAGGCCCAACTGGTCACGGTCGCCATACAAAAAAAGATTCTTCCGCTGCCGGTTCCGATGTAATACCGTGGCTGCCTGCCAAAGTATCAGTCTTGCGCACGTGTCACAACTGCTGCGGCGAGGCCGGCAAGATCGGGAACCTCCAAGTCCGCTCGCTTCTCGGAGGCGAGTGCCGCGGAGCCCCGAACCGCGCCAATTCCCGGACGAACCGATTTCCGGTTCACCCAGACCGTCGAGATCCCCAGCGATCTCGCTGGCACCACGTCGTGATAGATGCTTTGCGCGGCATGTAGCAGCCGATCCGGAGAAAGCGCAAGCGTGCGCAAGGCCATCTGAAAATTGTTGATAGACGGTTTGTAGCTTCTCGCCTGTTCCGCCGTGATCACAGCATCGAATTCCACGTCCAGATGCTTCCGCGTCTCCGCAAATAGATCATCGTCTATATTTGAAATCACCACGAGCTTGTACCGCTTTTGAAGCTGGCGCAGCGCAGCGACGGTATCCGGAAAAGGCGGCCACGAACGAACTGATTCGTGCAGCGAGCGAATTTCCGCGGAACTGGCTTCGAAATGGAGCCGGTCTGCAAACGCCCGCACCACCGATTGCAGCACGTCCCGGTAGCTTTGGTACGGGCCGCTCTCCGCCTCCGCCTCAAATTCTCCGTAGAGTTCGAGAAGGGCAGCGTCGGTGAGACTTTGGCTTTGACTTTGACCATGGCTTCCGAGTACGCGCCGCAGGACAGGCAGAATTCCCGACTCCCAATCGATCAGAGTGCCGTAGCAGTCAAAGCTGATGGCGGTGAATCGTGAGAAATCCATAGGCATGGAGTAGGCGAGTCAATTGGAATCATACGATTCTCACCCGCGCCACGGGTAGAGCCTGCGTAGGGGCGGACGCATTCGTCCGCCCACCGAAGCGCTCCGCAGTTCGCGGGTTTGCCACCGCTACTTACTTGAGAGTACAAACTGGTTCCCATCGGCGTCCTTGAAAATGGACGACGTTCCCCACGCTTCCTTCTTCGGATCTTGTGCAAATTCCACTCCCTTGGACTTCAGCGTCTTCGCGGTCGCAAACACGTCATCTGTCCAGAACGCAAGCGGTTGAAATCCGCCAATCCGATCTGCAAACCCGTCCGGGGTGAACAGAACGATTTGCGATTCGGCGCCGGGAATGCCCAGTTCGATCCAGCGCTGCGCTCCGAACGGCTGGTCGGTCATTACGCGGAAGCCGAGTTTTTCGGTGTAGAACTTCAAGGCGCGATCCTGATCGCGAGTCGGAACGCAAGCAAATTTGATACCTCGAATCATTTTCAGTCTCCTTCAAGACGAATGAAGTAAGAGTAGTGAAGCCGTCTGAGAATAGAAAAGCGCGTCGGGAGATGCAATCAGCTATTTAATGCTATATTGACTGTCGGTATAGCATGATTCCACTCCATGATTCCACTCGACGACTATGTAATTGACGTCCTGATGCGCGACCTGGTCGGCCATGACCGCCGCGTCGTAAGCTTCCTGGTCTATCTGTGGTTTACCGGCGAGCAGGGAAAAGAGCACCAAAAAGGACCTGTCGTTGAGGCCAGCTATCGGCAGATTGCCGAGTGCATCGGAGTGTCAAAGAGTTCGGCGCAGGCGGCGGTCGGCTGGCTTCTCAAAAGAAAGCTACTGGCTTCAACCAAGAAAACTGTTACAGCCACACCGCGCTACAAAGTGCTGACTCCATGGCGGGACTACGAACGCCGCAGCCGGAGCCAACCGTAGCAAAAATTCAGGGGCCGGGTGTGGGACCGGCCCCTGTCCTCCGAGACTCACCTCGTCAAAACGGCGGCGTAAGCCCCGTATAGTCGCCCACGGCTTTGGCGTCGTATGGCGAGTTGAGTCCTCCGTCGGCAACATTCTCGGCGTTGTAACCGAGGGAATCGAGCTTGCCCCAGGTGTGCACGATGTGCTTGGCGTGGTTCACCTCGATCACGCGGTGGCTGTATTGATCGCTGATCAGGGTGTGACCGTGTCTCATGCGCACAGCGCGCGTGGGCAGCGGGCCGGTGCCTC
>Ga0307477_10000250_pt1 | contig 71079 bp, 56 predicted proteins | sample atmos_gasesECM2C_FD_203316 | JGI IMG/M metagenome (GOLD analysis project Ga0307477, IMG submission 203316) | Hardwood forest soil microbial communities from Morgan-Monroe State Forest, Indiana, United States - atmos_gasesECM2C_515 | ecosystem: Environmental > Terrestrial > Soil > Temperate...
CAAGGAAACGGCGATGACGTTTCCCATTCTGGTGACCGTTTATGAGCATCTCTGCCGTTCCGATCGCCTTGCCACCAGCTGGACGCAAAAATTGTCCCGCTATGGCTGGTTATGGGTGACGCTGTTCGTCTATCTTGCGGTACGAACCATTTCGGTAGGGAGGCTTGTGCCGGCTCGTCTGCACGCAGACATCAGCTCGCGCGAGGTCCTGTCCAGCGCACTGGCATTGATCGGGCAATATGCGGAAAAGCTGGTCTGGCCCGTGCCGCTCGTTGCTTTTTACCCCTTTCAGAAGAGCGCATCGTTCGCGGATCCGCGCGCGCTGCTTGGGCTGGCGGCCGTCGCCGGCGTCGGCGCTGCGTTTGTCCTCTTGTGGAAGCGCGCCAGGCTCTACGCTTTTGCTCTGTTCTGGATGTGCCTGACAATTGCACCGGCTCTGAATGCGCGTTGGATGGCGGCAACCGTTTTCGCGGAACGTTATTTGTATCTGCCCTCGGTGGGCTTTTCCTGGCTGATTGCGGGAGCCATTTGGTGGTGTTGGCGCAGACCCAATGCGTGGACGCGCCACCTGCGCTGGGCCTTGGCAGCCTCGGTTGTTATCGTGGCCCTGCTTGCGGGGCACGAAATTGTCGCTCGCAACCGCGATTGGAAAGACGACCGGGCTCTCATCGTACGCACGCTGGAAGTTCGCCCCGATTCACCGAACATGCGCAACGATCTCGGATTGATGAAATGGTACGACGGCGATCACGGCGAGGCGGAACGCCAATGGCAACTTGCCTTGTCCTACAAACCGGACACTGTTGAAGTGCTTGCGAACCTCGGCTTCGCCAGGCTGGAAGAGAAGAGATACGATGAGGCCATAGCCTATTTGCAGAGGGCCATACAGCTCAAGCCGCAATTTGCAACTCCCCACGTCCATCTTGGTCGCGTCTATGCCGCTCAAGGCAAGAATGCCGCCGCGGAAACTGAATTCCGCCGCGCCATTGAAATTCATCCGACGGATTCCGCGGCGCGAAAAGCATTGGGCCAGTTTTATTTGGATGCCGGCCGCTTACCCGAAGCGGAGCAACAACTCCTCGTTTCCGCCAACGCCGCGCCAGATCTCGAAGCTTGGTCCGGACTCGGAGAGATTTACAACCGGCAACACGCAAACGACAAGGCGGAGGACGCGTGGCGCCATGTCCTTTCTTTCGAATCCTTCAATGCGCAAGCCCATCTTTCCCTCGGCCGCATTTATCTCTCCGAGGGCCGGCTCGGCGAAGCTCAAAAGGAGTTTGACGCCTGCCTGCTCATGGAGCCCGCCAACACGGAGGCTCTCGCCGGCCGCGGCAAGATTCACGCCCTTGCCATCCCGTCGTCCCCAGCATCCCCCGTCAAATAATCGAATGGCAAGCAAGGGGCGAGCACGCTGACGTCGTAACCTCCAAGTTACCAACTCACTTACGATCCCTTGCACGGCCGGCCCCGCAGGCTTCATTCTAAAGTATTAGCGGCGCTTGCAGGTCTCCGCGAGCCGAATGAGCCCGTCAACCCACATTCTCCCGGCAGAAACACTTCCCGCCAAAATCCCCGTCACTCACCCCGCGCCTGCCCGGGCTGGTCAGGAAAATCCGAATTTGGATTTTCTACGTTCCTTCGCCGTACTACTCGTTTTTTTCGACCATCTCGCCTTTTTCCATCAAGTACCCGCTCTCGGTCCGCTGAATCTCACGATCATGGGCGCTCTGGGAGTGATGTTTTTTTTCGTGCATACTTCGTTGGTCCTGATGCTTTCTCTTGAGCGGCAGCACAAAGAGCAGGGCGACAAAAAACTCTTCATGTCGTTCATGATTCGCCGCTGTTTCCGCATCTATCCGTTGAGCATCGCCGTCATCCTCCTGATCCTCGCCTTCCACTTGCCGCTCACGACGCAGACTTACTGGCATTTTCAAGGCATGAAGCCCGACGGCGGCGACATCTTCTCCAATCTTTTCCTCGTTCAGAATTTTTCCGGCCGCGTTTCCATCCTCGGACCGATGTGGAGCCTGCCTTTCGAAATGGACATGTACGTTTTTCTTCCCTGGCTGTACTTGCTCCTGCTTCCCAATCGCTCCGCCCGCCGCATCGCGCTCGTCTGGATCATCATTGTCGCTTGCAACCTCTTCTACATGCGCTACGTCAACAATCCTTCTTTTCTCGGCTTCGTACCGTGTTTTCTCGCTGGCGTGCTTGCTTATCAACTCCTGCGCAGTAACTACCGCCTGCGCCTGCCGGCGCTTCTGTGGCCCTTCGTGGTTGCAATGCTGGCCGCGTTCTACCTTGTGGATGGCCCGGGAGATCATTGGGCAAAGAAGTGGACGACTTGCCTCTTGCTTGGTCTTGCAGTGCCGTTCTTCTCGCGAATCTCTTCGCCGTGGCTCGCGGCTCCCAGCCACTTCATTGCGAAATATTCCTACGGGATTTACCTCACGCACTTTTTTTGCATCTGGTTTGCCTTCGAGCGCCTGGGAAATTTCTCCGCGCTCGTGAAGATCCCCGTTTTCGTAGGGCTCTCCGTCGGGCTGCCGGTTCTTTTCTACCATCTCCTCGAAGAGCCGCTAATCCGCGTCGGCAAGCGCGTGGCAAAAACCTACTCCCTCGCCGCGCGCCCGTCCCGCGCCGTCGCTCCTCCGCTCCCCGCCCGTTTGCCCTAATCCCCATTCGCACAGGGCCGTACACTCCACACCACTCGTTTACCCTGAGTTGCCCGATGGACCGCTTCCCTCCACCGTTTCCGCTTTCAACGGCAGAGAGCCTCGATCAGGGTTTCTTTCTTTTTCTCCGCGAGTTGGGAGAGCGGGTCGAGGGAAGCGAAATATCCGCCGAGTGTGGCAGCGGCGAGGCCTGCAAACACTTCGGCGGGGAGCCAGGGGTTGCCGGTCCAGCGTCCGGTGAACAGGATGAGCGCGGTGATGCCGCCCAAAACAATCTGCGCGCCGAAAGCGATCAAGACCGCCATGCCGGATTGGCGCTGGCCCCGCATCTGCCCAAATTCGAGCTTTCGCGGAAAGCTCAGCGAAGACCAATTGGCGATGGAAAATTGGCCCGTTATGCCGAAGACGATGGCGGCGAGTGTGGAGACAAAGATGGGCGCCGAAGGCAGGCCGACACGGAACGCCAGGACAAGCATGGAAAGGCCAAGCTCGAGCGCGAGCACCGAAACCAGCAGCAGGTTCTTGCCCAGGAAAACTTCGCGAAAGCGCACCGGAGCCATGAAATACGATTGGATGCCTTTGCCCTCGTAGGCAAAGCAGTTGTAGGAGGGCGCCATCAAGATGAGGATGAGGTAAGCCATCAAGCCGGGAAAAAAGAAGTCCGGCGAGATCCCGCGCGAAGTCGCAGCCGTGCGCTCTCCGGCGAGTTGCGCGCTGAAGAGCGCGACGAGCAAGGGCGGCAGCAACAGCGTGAAAAACGCGAAGCCGTTGCGCGTGAGGTAACGAAACTCTTTGCGGAGCACGGCAGCAACCTGGGGCGAAAGGAGACGAAAGGTTTCCGGTGGCTCTGTTTGTTCCATCGGTTTTGTGCGGGCAACATACTGCGCGGGCGCTGAGGTTTCACTGAGTTCTTCCCCGCGATATTGCGCCACAAATCTCTTCCACAGCAAAGCGCTGAAAAGGAGCACGTAAAAAGTGAGGCCAGCCGCGCTGGCCAAAATGCCACCGAGATTGCCGCTGACAGCAGCGCTGATCACTCGGCCGGCGAGAGAAGCGGGCAGAGGAGACAAATACGGATAGAGACGGAATGCCCATGGCCGGGCTACATTCCCGTAGCGGTCGATAGCTGGCCCGATGAACTGCAGCGAAACTATCGAGAGAACAAAGAGCCCAAAAAAGAGTTCGCGCGTACGGCGGCGCGCCAAGAGGCGCTCCAGCCACGAGCCGATCAGCCGTTCGAGAGTGACGTTCATCAGGAGGAAAAGAAGGACAATCAGCAACATCGCGGGCAGCAGACCAGGCTGCGCGACGGCGGCACCAATGGTCATCGAAAGCAGCCAGAACATCGCGGCGATCGAACCGAAATCCGCCAGTCCATAGGCAAGGCCGATGAGATAGAACGCGCCTGGACTCAGTGGAAAGCGTAGAAGATTGCGGAACTCGAAGCTGGCTCCAAACCCCGCAACGAAAATCGGAAAGAGCTGCCACCAGAGAAAAATTCCCCAGAAGAGCAGCGCGATCCAAGCGGAGCGGCCGCTCGAAACAAAGGTGTAAGCGCCGAAATAAAAGGCAATGCAAACGCCAACAACGATCAGCAAGCCGAAAATTCCGCCAACGGTCAGGCCGAGGAGATCGAGGCGGCTATTCTTCTTTCGCAGACTATTGCGAAGGAGGCGCCAGCGGAGACCGGCGACGAGGCGGATCTGAGCGGCAATTCCGGGAAACCGGGCTACGTCAGCCATGAGAGTTCCTCGAGCTGCGGGCGTTCGGCGCCGCCCTGCCCGACGATGGAAAGGAAAATCTGCTCCAAAGTCGTCTTGCTACCTTCTTCGCCAGCGGTGCCGGCGCGAAGCTCTTCGAGAGAACCCTGTGCGACGAGCCGCCCTTTGTGAATGATGGCGACGTGGCTGCAGAGGCGTTCCACGATTTCCAGAACGTGTGAAGTGAGAAACATGGTTACGCCGCGCTCGGTCATGCGGGCAAGAAGCGCCTTCAGCGCGCCAGCCGCGAGTGCGTCCACGCCTTCGAATGGTTCATCGAGGAAGAGGATGCGAGGGCCATGGATTACCGCGGCAGCAAGTGCGAGCTTTTTCTGCATCCCGTGGGAATAGTCGGAGATGAGCGTTTTCGGCCGGTCGGCGAGCTCCATGAAATCAAGAAGCTCCGCGCTGCGCTGGCGCGTCGTAGCGCGGTCGAGGCCGTACATGCGTCCGACGAACTGAAGATATTCCGCGCCGGTCAGGCGTTCGAAGAGGCCCATGCCTTCTGGCACGACCCCGATTTGCCGTTTGACCTCGACAGGATATGAAGCGAAGTCCAGCCCGAGAAGTTCCATGCGTCCGGAGGTAGGAGCGAGCAGGCCCGTGAGCATTTTGATGGTTGTTGATTTGCCTGCGCCATTGGGGCCGAGAAAACCGAAAAATTGTCCGGCAGTGACTTTGAGGTCGATTTCATCCACAGCGGTGAGATTGCCGAAGCGCCGCGTGAGCCTGTCGGTTGAAATAGCGATGTCAGGCACGGAGGTTCCTTGGATGGAGATGCAAAATCGCAGCAAAACTCTAGCACGACTGGGTTCGTCCTCGGGTGCACATGCTTTCGTACGAAGCTCTGTACTCGACGCAGAGAATTTAGGAAGGCTTTTGCGGATTGGCGGCGGGAGTCGTCAATTGCAACTCCCTTGCCGGCATCGCCGCGAGCGCGGCGGGTAATTCCACACGGAAAACGGCGCCGCCTTCCTGGCGGTTGTAGCAGATAATTTTTCCGGCGTGTTCCTGAACGATGCCGAAGCAGATGCTCAAGCCAAGCCCGGTGCCCTTGCCGACGGGTTTGGTGGTGTAGAACGGATCGAAGACGCGGTGAGGTTCCTTGATGCCCGGGCCAGTGTCGGAAAAAAGCACCACGACGTTGGATCTATCCCGCATTGTTTTCACGGTAAGGACACCGCCCTTCGCGGCTTCCATGGCATCGATGGCATTGCTTACGATATTGAAGAAAACTTGCATCAATTGGTTTCCATCACCACGCACGCCGGGGAGCACGGATTCCAGTTGCAGGTCGACGCTTGTTATGCCGGAGCGGAGATCGAGTGCACGGAGCTGCACGGCGTTGGTCACTACCGTATTGATGTCCAAAAGCATGCGCTCCGGGGGAACCTGACGGGCGAAGCTGAGGAGGTTACCCACGAGGGTTTTCGTCCGGCGGGCCTGATCGCGGATTTTAGAGGCAAGGCCCCGCGCTCTCTCGGGGAGTGCAGGGTCGTCTGCCAACAGGTCGGAAAAACCAAGTATTGCCGTCAACGGATTGTTGATCTCATGCGCCGCGCCGGCCGCGAGCTGGCCGAGAGACACAAGCTTTTCGGACTGCACTAGCTGCGCCTGGAGCCGTTGCAAGTTTTCTACAGACTGCTCGGATTGCGCCAGTAAACGGGAGCGGTCTGCTTCGGTGAAGTGCGTGCGCAAAAAGATCAGTAAGGCAAGGGGTATGGCAGCTACTAGCGTGGTCATCAGGCGGAAATCGCGCACTTCCGGTCCGTCATGGGCGAAGCGCAAGGTGTAGATGGCGAAGATCGGCAGAGATATGACTGCAAACATGGCCATACGGGCCGCCCAAACGCTTTCCGCGCGGGTAGCGTCAGACTCGGCTTCATAATCATTTTCGGAATAAACGTCCAGCTTGGCCCGATTCCGATAAGCAATCAAACCGGCCAAGCCGAACCAAAGGAAGTAAGCCAGGACCGGCAGATCATATAAACTGCCCGTGAAGTACTCACCAGAATCGTTGGCGACGTCCAGAGACAAGATGCCGACCATGTAGAGAGCGGACGCACCGAAGAGATTTGCGTAGACCACCCGCCAAGCGCCGCTCGACCGCAGCCACAAGATCGCAAACCCTGAAACAATCACCATGTTCTGCATGTCGGAAAGAAGATTGAAATTGTAGTTGTATTGAGCGAGCTCCGGTGTCGCGTACATCCAGGGCAAAACCACGAAAACATACAGGTAGGTCCACCAGGTCAAAAGAAGCACAAAATCCAGGTAGCCGAAGCGCAAGCGCTGTTCCCCGGGTCTGCGGTGCGGGCGTAACGCGAGGGCCGCCATGATGGGAATCCCGCGAAGGAAGAAAACGATGTCGCCCGGGTAAAGTCCCGGCAGCGGCTTGCGCAGGTAAACTTCGTAGTAGGTCCACTGGAATTGGCCGATCATCCACAGCGTGCACCCCAAGGCGAGCAACATCCAAAAAAGATTGCGCCGCCAGTGGGGAGTGCCCGCATTGAGGAGTAACCCGGCATTGGCCAACAAAGGCACAACGCATTGGACCAAGTTTCCGAACGTCGTAAGAGATCGGCTATCTCGCGGAAGGGCGAATGAGATCACGGCGTAGGTGCCGAGGACGAGGAGCCAGATTCCAGCTATCCAGCCGATTGTGCGGGAAGAGGACATGCGCTTGAGTCCACCCATTGTAGCCGCCGGGTGAGCATTCAGACGCGGGCGTTGGCCTTGGAATGGCGTAAGGATAAACGAACCTGCGCCGTTCGAAGGGCAAACGGAGAAATTACCGCGTCCGGAGCCACTGGAACGCTGGCGGAGGAGGGGGGATTCGAACCCCCGAGACCCTTTCGAGTCTAACGGTTTTCAAGACCGCCGGTTTCAACCGCTCACCCACTCCTCCGGTTCTAATTTTAGCGCACTCTGTGGCTCAGGAGTGCATGCGTGACAGTTATTCGTGACAAATAAAGTTCAGGTTCGGAATGCTGGATGGTAAAGATTAGAGGTTCTGATCAAAGGGGAAGTGGTTGATCGGGACTGAAAATTGATGGTGCACTCTCCGGGAGGAATCTTCATGGAAAGATTTTCCCGCCCAGATTCGCATCTTACGATACATTCTTTCGATGCATGGCAACCACGTTTCTGAGGAGATGAGGCTGTGAGGAAAGCCGTCGCGATTCTTTTGCTTGCATTCGCATTACTTGCACCGGCAGCCTGGCCGCAAAACGGGCCGGAAAAGGGCGGCAACGAGGTACAGGTATGGACGGGAGGAGGTCACGGGTTGAGCGGGAGCACCTCCGACACCGGTGTGTGGAATGTAGGCGTGCGATATGGGTGGGTGCTGACCAACCCGCATGGCCCCGGATTTCTACGCGGGAGATTTGAATACGCCGTCGATGCCGTCCCGATTTTCCCGGTTTTTCAGCCCACAGGCGCGGCATACGGATTCGGTCTGAACCCACTGGGGCTGAAATGGAACCTGGATGCGGGCCGCAGAGTCGTCCCCTACTTTGAGCTTGGCGGAGGAACTTTGTTTACGAATCATGAAGTGCCCGCGGGAACCTCGAAAGTCAATTTTACGAGCGGAGGAGCGTTTGGCATGCACTTCCTTCGCAGAAAATACAATTGGAGCGTGGAAGTCCGCTACATGCACATTTCCAACGCAGGCCTCTCCACGCCGAATCCGGGCATCAATACCATCCAGGTGCGGCTCGGCCTCGGCAGGTTTTCGCTAGCTCGATAGGCCAGCCTCCGGCTGGACACGAAGGAGATGTCAAGGATCATTCCTGCTAGTCCGCCCGAGTCATTTGAAGGCATTCAGTCTGCAAGTTGCAGATCACTTCGCGGATTGAAAGAAGGCGGGAGTATGCCGCGTTTCATTCTCTATGCGGCGGTGTAGACAGCGGGATGTTCCACTGAACCCCCGGATAGAGGCTGGGTATGCGAAAAGCTCGATAGGCTAATTGTTCAGTCACATCCATCTGCCAGACGAGCCGAGGAGTCAATTCTCGCGTGACTTCTTGTATTCGTGAGGTCATTGGCGTGAAAGATTCCACGCCGATGTCGAACTCGAGGTCCCCATTGCCAAGTGAGCTGATGTTCCCGCAACAGAGAGAAAAAACGGGCAGCTTGTCTTGGAACAAAATCTGCGCAGTCTTAGACGTTTCGTCCAATTGGAAAAGGACCGGGCGACTGTAACAGGCAGGGGCACCTGGAGATCCACAAATGGTTCCCTTTGAATCCATAATCCGGTTATTCCCATTGTCGAACATCATGAGCGGAAACACTCCGGAACTCTTCGAGCTAGTGAGAACCGGATAATGCTGAGCGTAATTGAAATCGGAAGGGCTGCCCCCGGGAATGACAAAGTCCCCACCAGGACCCAGCCTCCAAAGGATGCTGCCATCGCCGGCGCTGTCTCTATAGTTGATCTTGATCACCCAATCTTGGTTCCGCATGGAAAGAATCAAGTTTCCATCCTCTGCAGAATCGATTATCGCGTTCGCATGAGTCCAATCCGGAAGACTGAGAGGATGGCGATTTACGTCAAGGTGATCGAAAGTATTCCAGACCCAGACCGGCTTTCGGTTTTGGTCAAGATCGATCAGAACGTCACCATCAACTTGTGTGGTACCTGGAAATCCTGGCAAGTTGGTGAACGGCTGAGATGTATTCGTCAGAAGGATGAGATGCCCGTTCGGGAGCGGCAAGATATCGTGGTGTAGACCTCCAATGACAAGATGGAATCCCGCTTGCGAAAGCGCTTGGTTGACGTCGCCGACGGAGAATTGAGAAACCGTTTCGCCTGCAAGATTTATTTCACGAACTCCGTTAAAAACTCCATTGACCACCAAGAGGAAATCGCCGTTCGGTAGAGGTTTGATTGGGAATGGAGAGTCAAGCTGCGCTCCGTCTTGAAGATCGTGGAACCAGATCAGGTTTCCGCCCAAGTCGAATGCCGCAGCGGTCACCTTGGCCGTTGCAGGAATTGGTGCCAGCGAAACAACGTCGACAAGCTCGATGCCAGGATTAGGTTCAAGACCACTCGAACGAGTGACCGCGACAATCGGAAGACGTCCGAACGGCAAACCGCCCGTCTTGAAGACATGATCCGAGTCAACCGACTGTGAGCCGTCGGGAAGCTTCATCCTAGCGCGCATGTGGTAGGTCGCAAACGCGCGCATCCCCGCGACGAGAACGCTAACTGGACCGCCTCCCAAAGGGGCAGGCACCGCCCATGTCTCCAGTCCGTAGGTTGTATCCGTGCCGAAATCTATTGTCACCGTAGCGCCACTAGGTGGCACAATGGTGTACCTCGCCACTTGGGGATTTTGCGTAGAAGCAACCACGCCTGTTTGCCCCAAAAATGCAGGAAATGCTGCTCCAGGCGAAGCGTTCAGCGGAGCCCCCGGGGGAGCGCTCCCAGCAGCGGACATGCCAGAACTCGCGCAACCTCCAATCCAGACGGCCTGGAGCAGGGATAAAGCCAAAAGAGTTCGTTTTATTATCGATTGCACGTCTTGGTGTTCCTCCGATTTTCGGACTGCCTTAGTACAGAACGCTATAATTTCTGTTCCAGAAAGGAACGTGAATATAACACGGCGCTCTGGAGAGTAAAGGGGTTGCTCGAATAGCGTAACTAATACTTTCGTTAACCTCTGACGAGCCAATTCTTTATGGATACTCTTCAGGAGACACGCTAGGTGCTGCGTCAAATAGAGAACGGGCACCAAGAAAAACCTCAAAGCTTGCCTCGCCGCGAAACAATTGAGAAAAAGTGAGGTTCCTGAATCAAGCTCATGGCAGGACCCGCACAACGAGCAATTCAGACGGCTTGAAGCAGGGGGAATGCCAAAAGAGTTCGCTTTCTTATCGATTGCATGCCTTGGAGTTCCTCAATTTTCGAGCTGCCTTGGTACAGAACGCTATGATTTCTATTCCCAAAAAGGACGAGAATGGTTCCAGGCGGCGAGTTAACTAGATGTGGGGCGTCTCGCCCCTGTGGACTGTGGGAGCAATACGGGAATCAGTCAGCGTTTATGTCGCACGCAGGAAACAAGGTTCACGACGTTTGAACTGGCACAAGAGGTTTGAAGTTGAGGCGAAGGATGGCTACCATAGGGACGCGCGAAAATGAATCTGAAGGTGAAAAATCACGGACGGCCCAAATGAGCGGATACAGATTGATTGCTGCACTTTTTTGTATGAGCTATGCGACCAATGTCTGGGCGCAGAGAGAGCAGACGCACGACACCAAGGCTTCGGATTCCGCTCAGACAGGGAAGAAAGATGACTCTGCAGAAAAGAAGGACAATTTGCAGCCAGCTAGCCTTGCTCCTGGCCCCCTTTTGAAGAATCTTGTGCAGGACCAAAAAGATATCTGGACCAGTCCGTTCCGGATGAGGGGCATCGACCTCAAGTGGGCAGTACCTTTCGCAGGCATCACGACTCGGCTGATCATGACTGATCGGATTGTCTCCCATGAAGCCAGCTGCGGAACTCACGTCAATGCCAGCAAGATACTTTCTGACGCAGGTCTGGCTTTTGTCGGGGATTCGTCAGCAGGCTTTTGCTCATTGGGCCGGGCTTGTGGGGATAAGCAAACGGAGACTGCCGCAAGATCGGACAAGTCTTCGATCCAGACCGATGTCCCGCCGGAAGGGAATTCTGCGGGCGGGCAGTCTAAGCGAAGCGGGACTGGGTTGTTGCGAAGATTCGTGAACGACCAACAAGCCATCTGGAGCAGTCCTGCGGGGCTTCGGTTCTCCGACACAGAGTGGCTAGTGCCTCTCAGCGGTATCACTGCTGGACTCTTCGTGACAGACAGCGAATTTAGCAGGCACCTATCGAAAGATCCAAACACAATTAGCCGATACAAGAATATCTCCAACGCCGGTGTGGGAGCTCTTGTTGGCGGGGCAGCAGGAATGTGGCTCTTGGGCCACGCGTCGCACAACGAGCACTGGAGTGAGACTGGATTCCTGGCCGGGGAAGCCGCGTTGAACAGTCTGGTGATCGTAGAGGGCTTGAAATACTCGTTGCGACGCCAACGGCCATTCCAAGGCGATGGAACTGGACCCTATTTTCAGAGTGGCGGCACCTCCTTTCCCTCAGAACATGCGGCCGCGGCATGGTCTGTGGCTGGCGTAATTGCACATGAATATCCCGGGCCACTTACAAAGATTATGGCCTACGGACTTGCTTCCTTGGTGAGCGCTTCGCGTGTGAAGTCGCGTCAGCATTTTCCATCAGACGTGCTTATCGGCAACGTGATGGGCAATCTCATCGCGCAAAGCATTTACAGCCGCCATTACAATCCTGACCTCGGTGGCGGCGAATGGAAGTCGATCAGCCAATTCTTCCGCGACGGTAATTCTTCGCCTGCAAATCAAGGTTCGCCGTACGTCCCGCTGGATAGCTGGATTTATCCGGCCCTCGACCGACTAGCGGGATTGGGATTGATTGACGGCGGATTTGCAGGAATGCGCCCTTGGACGCGGCGCGAATGCACTCGATTGATCACCGAGGCTGAGGGGAAACTGAGTGGCGATGAGGATGAAGATGAGAACAAGGAAGCGGTCAAGCTAGTCGCTTCGTTGAAGCGCGAATTCCGCTTCGAACTGGAAACTGCAGACGGCGGCGACAACACGCAGCTCCGGCTCGAATCCGCGTATATGCGCACCGAATATATTTCTGGAACGCCCTTAAACGATGGGTATCACTTTGGGCAGACACAGATCAATGATTTTGGCCGACCTTACGGTGGGGGTTGGAACACGATTACCGGCTTTTCGACGTACAGCACGTCAGGAAGGTGGTCGGCGTATGTGCGTGGCGAGTGGCAGACTGCCCCGGCACTTCCGGCGTTTCCTCTAACGGCGCGCCAAATCATTCAGAACGTAGATTTTCTTCCTCAGTTGCCGCCCAATACCGACACACCTTCCGTGAATCAATTTCGTTTGCTCGATGCCTATGTCGGTTTAACCGCGTCGAACTGGGAGTTTTCCTTCGGGAAGCAGAGTCTTTTGTGGGGCCCCGGTGAGGGGGGGCCGATGATGTATAGCGACAACGCTGTGCCGATCAACATGTTTCGAGTGAACCGCGTTGCACCGGTCAAACTGCCAAGTATTCTGGGTTGGCTGGGGCCAATAAGAATGGAAACCTTTCTGGGACAGTTGGATGGCTCTGAATTCCTTGTGAGTCCCTCAGGTTTCGTAGGGCAATTTGGCCAATCGTTATCTCCCCAACCGTTCCTTAACGGTCAGAAACTAAGTTTCAAGCCGACGCGAAACCTCGAATTTGGCATCTCCCGAACAACGGTATATGGAGGGCCCGGCTACCCTCTTACATTACACACATTCTTCCGCAGCGTGGTCTCCAGGGAGAACAAGGGCACGTTTGGCACCTCACGGAAACCGGGCGACCGGCGGTCGGGAGTAGATTTCAGCTATCGTCTTCCTCGGCTCCGGAACTGGGTCAGTTTCTATGCGGACGGTTACACGGATGATGAAATTTCACCGATTGGTTATGCTGATCGATCCGCTTGGCGCGCGGGGCTCTACTTTTCTCATTTCCCCAGGATTCAAAAGTTGGATTTACGGGTTGAAGGAGTTTACACTGATAACCCGCTTGGGGGCGCCCTTGGTCACGGCTTCTATTATTTCAACTTTACTTGGCGTACTGGATACAGGAATGATAGAAATTTGATAGGCAGTTGGATTGGCCGCGAAGGGCAGGGCGCGCAAGCATGGACAAATTATTGGTTCACTCCACGGAATCGACTACAGTTCAATTTCCGGCATCAAAAGGTAAGCCAGGAGTTCATTCCCGGGGGCGGCACTTTGACGGATGTAGGCACGCGAGGGGATTATTGGGTGCGTTCGGATCTCAGTCTCTCTGCTTCCGTGCAATATGAACGATGGCTGTTTCCAGTAATTCAGCCAAATGCTCAGAAAATCGTATCTGCTACAGTGGGGATTCAATTTCAACCCCAAAAGCTACTCCGGCGCGCGGCCGGAGGATCAATCGGGGCTGAGTCAGGAACTGGTGGTCGGCCGTGAGCATTTCGAGCAGTATTCTGCATCGCGATTGGCAGGGGAGATGAGACTGCCTTATCAGAGGCCATCGAATAAGGGTAGTAAGCCGACAGCCACCCTATACCATCAATCGAAAAATTACAGTTCGTGGGCTGCACGTGCGATGAATTCATCTGTTCTTGTATCCTTAAAGGTAACCATCTTCCGGAGCGAGAGTTTGAGGAGTTTGATGGATGGAATCGGTTTGATGCGCTTGAGCCCAATCAGAGTTTTTGATTTTCATTGCGATCGCCCGATTCCATCATTTTATCGGAGCAGTAGAAGCTTTGCCCTGAGATTGAGTTTAATGCTTGTGATTTTCTTATCTATTCCGGCGTTTGCATTGGCGCAATCGGAAGAAATTCAAAACCCGCAGTTACCCGCAGGGCAGACAGAACTGCCGGGACAGACAGAACAGCAGGGACAGACTTTGCCTGGCTCGGTCCCGATGCCGCTCAAGCGTCCGATCACTGCACCACAAATTACTAACGTTACGCCGGCCCAGGAGATAGCGGAACAAGGAAGAAACTCGAAGAAGAATCCACTTCAACTTGAGCGACAGTTGTCCCCGGAGCCGGATCTCGAGTTCCAAGATTTTGTTGCCAACTCCTTGGGGATAAAACTTCCTATCTTCGGTCAAAATCTGTTCGAAAACGTTCCATCTACCTTTGCACCTCTAGATCGCGTCCAGGTACCGGCAGATTACATCATCGGGCCCGACGACGAATTGTTAATCAGAGCGTGGGGACAGGTTGACGTCAATTGGCGGGCGACGGTGGACCGTACAGGAGCGGTTTACATCCCGCAAGTTGGCACTTTCAATGTGGCCGGGGTGAAGTATGGAGAACTTCATGATTACCTGCAGGCCGAAATCGGACGCATTTTCAAGAATTTTCAGCTTAGTGTGAGCCTGGGCCGCTTGCGCTCAATGCAAGTTTTTGTCGTCGGTCAGGTGAAAAGGCCGGGATCCTACACGATTAGTTCTTTGAGCTCCCTGGTTGACGCGCTCTTTGCTTCAGGCGGGCCCGCTAATCGCGGCTCGATGCGCCGCATTGAACTGAAACGAGACGGCAAAGTCATTACCACCTTTGACCTCTACGATTTGATTGTGCATGGTGACAAGTCCAAGGATTCGAGGCTTCAGACCGGGGACGTAATTTATGTACCTCCTGTAGGGTCATTGGTGGCTATCGCGGGCAGTGTAAACACTCCTGCAATTTTCGAATTGAAGGACGTTAGCACGCTTGGGGATGTGATCGGATACGCTGGCGGCCTGAGCAATACGGCCGCGGAAGAGCATGTCATTGTGGAGCGGATCGATGATCATCATGTCCGCCGGACAGACGAGTTTCCCATTAACCAAGAGGGGCTTGCTCGTGAATTGCGCGATGGAGATGTGGTCCGCTTCCTGCAAATTTCGCCGAAATTCGAAGACACCGTAACCATACGAGGAAACGTGGCCGTGCCTGGCCGTTATCCCTGGCATGATGGTATGCGCGTGCGTGACCTTATTCCCAATCGGAATTTCCTGGTAACGGAGGAACATTGGAGGCGGCGAAACCAGCTTGCCGCCACTCCCCAAACTCCTGATACTCACCTTGGTCAAGCGGAACTGAAAAATGACGTGAAGCGGGTGGCCGCTCAGATCAACTGGGAGTATGCGGTCATTCAGCGCTTCAATCCCCAGGATCTTACCTCGCATCTTCTGCCTTTCAATTTGGGCAAGGCAATTGAAGGCGACGCAGAGCAGAACTTAGTCCTTCAACCCGGCGACGTGGTTACCATCTTCTCCCAGGCAGATATGCAGGTTCCCATTGCACGGCAAAGCAAGTTCGTTCGTCTCGAGGGTGAGGTGGCAGACGGAGGGGTCTATGAGACACAAGCGAATGAAAGTCTGCGCCACCTCATCACCCGGACAGGCGGGTTTACCCCGCAAGCCTATCTCTACGGGGCGGAGTTCACACGTGAATCAACCCGTATAGACCAACAGCAACGCTTGGATGAGTACGTCAATGATTTGGACAGATCCGTTCAGCGTTCTTCCGCGGCCGCAGTATACCTCGGAGACACAACTGATTTGGTATCCGCCAAAGCCGAGGCAGATAGCCAGCGCAATCTGGTAGCAAGGATGAGAGGGTTAAAGGCTACCGGTCGGATTGTTATGGAGCTTAAGCCCAACGCCAGCAGCGTGGGTGCGCTCCCTGACTTGTTGCTGGAAGACGGGGACCGCTTGCTGGTTCCCTTTCGTCCAGCAACGGTGAACGTAATAGGCTCGGTATACAACAGCAGCGCCTTCGTTTTTAAGCCGGGCAAAACGGTGGCTAATTATCTTCGGCTCGCAGGAGGAACGAAGAAAGATGGAGACAAGAAACGTGAATTTGTGATTCGTGCCGATGGTTCCACCGTGAGCCGGCAACAACATAGTGGGCTCATTAGCGGTAATAATTTTGATAACCTTAGACTTATGCCTGGCGATACGATTGTGGTTCCAGAAAAACTGCGAACTGGAGCCGCAACTCGCGCAGCAATCCGAGATTGGGCAACCATACTCGGACAGCTCGGTCTTGCAGCCGGGGGGATTAGTACTATTTTCCGTTAAGGGATGCTTAGAAATACATGGCGCAACTTGAAAAAGCGGAAGTGCATGTGAGGGTTGCTGAAGAAGCGCCTGTGTTGGAACATAGCGGGGAAGTGGAAAACATCCACTTCCCGGAGCCATTGATCGTAGCGGCCAAACACAAGTCTTTTATTTTCAAGTTTGTAGGTGTTGCCCTAATTTTATCGATTATCACTGTCTTTCTGCTGCCGAAAACCTACACCGCCAAAACCAAGATCATGCCTCCTCAGCAAAACCAATCCATGGGAGCGATGGCTGCGTTGAGCCAGCTCGGCCCGCTGGCCGCTCTAGCGGGCCAAGGCATGGGCTTGCGCACCCCATCTGATCTATATGTTGCGCTCCTGCGCAGCGATACCGTTGCCTATGGTCTGATCGACCGGTTCTCCTTGATGACTGTCTATGGCAAGAAGCTGCGTATCGATGCCCGCCGCCGTCTGGAAGATCGAACTGAAATCAGCGCAGGAAAAGAGGGCGTGATTTCCATTTCCGTCGACGATCGAAGCCCTCAACGAGCCGCGGACCTTGCCAATGGCTATGTAGAAGAGCTGGACAAACTTACGAAAACGCTGAATATGACTGAAGCGGGCAAACGAAGACTCTTTTTTGAACGTGAAGTAAAAATGGCAAACGACGATCTAGCAAATGCCGAAGTGGCCCTCAAGCAGACGCAAGAGAAAACAGGGCTCATCCTGCTCGACAGCCAGTCCCGGGCCATGATTGCATCGCTCACCTCGTTGCGAGCTGCCATCGCGGCACAAGAAGTAAAAGTGCAGGCGATCCGCTCGTTTGCTACGTCGGAAAACCCCGACATGGTGATGGCCGAACAGGAGCTCGCCACGATGCGTGCTCAGCTCGAACGAGTGGAACGTGGTCAGGGGAAAAGATCCGTTGCCGACGTACCTATAGAAAACGTACCCACGGCGGGACTGGAATATGTACGGAAATATCGCGATGTACATTATCACGAGGCGCTGTTCGCGCTGTTAGCGAAGCAATATGAGGCAGCAAAGATCGATGAGGCCAGAGATACTCTTTTCGTGCAGCAGTTGGACAAAGCTCTACGACCTGAAAAACATTCCTGGCCCAAACGTTTCATCCTTGTGCTAGTTGCCACGATCTTGGCGTTGCTTTTAGCCATTATGTCGGCATCTTATTTGGAAAACATTGAACGGGCCAAAGAGGATCCTCAGTTCGCAGCCCGGCTCCAACTTTTTCAGTTTTATCTCCGCGGCCGGCAGAAGTTATGACAGACCCTATGGTCTGCAGCCTAATGCATGAGGACAGGAATTCAGAGCTTACGTATAAGCTCATAGGCGTACGTCTGATGGCGCAGGTGACCACGTCATCGGCGCACCGGGAGTGAGTTTTTCTTGAAGAGCGCTTGAACACTGTCAAGCAGGAACCTGAAACGGCGGAGAAGGATTTCAGCCAGTTTTCCTGCAAGAATGCTAAGCTTGGCGTCGATGTACATGGGAGAGCCATGGTCGAGGGAGTAGTTGCGTTCCAGGGTAATCTAATCGCAGTTGAGTCGGAGCTCGAAGGTCTGGGACACGTTTGTACTGACAATAATTCGGTGAAAGCGCGAATTGAAGGGCTCAAGCACCAGCTTGAGAATTTGGGCGGGAAAGGCGAAGGTGCCACGAGTATCTCCGATCAGGCGAGCGACTCTATATATCCCCCCATTCGGGGATTGCCCCTGCTCGGCGTCATTTACACAGATTTACAACGAGGGACAAAGATTCAGGAAACCGTTCTCGAAACGTTCACAAAAGAATACGATTTGGTGAAGGTCCAGGAGGCAAAAGAAATTCCGACGGTGAAGACCCTTGACACCGCCAACATCCCGGATAAGAAATCCTTTTCGCCGCGCCTGCTGTTTACGATCGGGGATACTTTGTTTGCTTTGGGACTGACTGTGAGCTGGATATTCCTGCAGAAGCGGTGGGGCGAAATCGATCTGAACGATCCGGGGCGTTTGCTCGTGGAAGAAATGGCTGCCACATTCCGATCTGGCGCTCGACGACTCTTGCCTGCAACTGCAGGGCTGCGCGAACCCGTGGTTCCGAAAAAAGCTCCCCTACCGAGGAGATTACCGAAGTCTCCTCTCAATCGAAGAACAAACTTGGTTGGAGGATCTAGGCTCAGGAGATGTATGATTGCCAAGAGTTTAAACGCATGCGGGTTGCAGGTATGAAGTCATTGAGAGCATTGCAACACCTGCGCAGACTGCAGGTCGGCAATTTCGGAGTACTAGTGTGGAACTACCTGGTAAGAGGCAACTTGGAGAATTCTGTCCCGTCATTTAGATTTGACAAGAATGATTTCGTGAAGCGCGTTACCTTGACTTCGCCATCACACATAGCCCAGTATCCTGGGATCGGAATTTCTGCTGGTACCGCCTAGGATCTGCGGAGGGACCTCGCCGAGTCAATTGGCGCGCGGTGGTATGGTCACTCCATCTCACGCCGGATGGAGTGCTGCCTTTTGTCCGTTTGAGAAAGCGCCCGAGTACGCCACCGTGAACGAAATGGTTTTTGTCAGCGCAAGCTCAAGAAAGATTGCCAACCAGGGGAGAAGAAACTGCCATGAATGGCACAGCTACCCGGCGTTCCACCAGCGCACCGATGACTGTGGGTACGCCCCCACACGATCTCGTCACTGAAGGTGCGCTCCCGCCACAGTCAGTCTTTCGAGGTCGAGGTAAGGGACAAAGCCTGGCGCATGGACTCCCAGTCCAGATCGCATACGCTACTATTGATGTATTTTTTGTATTGATGAGCGGCGCAATTATCTTCTGGATGCGATTTGGTGTAGCGTATCCATCGGGCGCGCAAGGCGTGTTTTTTGAAAGCTTGGCTGGCCGTGCGTATCTCAGTTTCTTTCTATTGTATTCAGCACTAGTTGTGCTCAGTTGCATAAGTCAAAGGCTCTATAGCACGCCGCGCGAGCGGGGCTTCATGACTGAGACTGTAATGGTGGTCAAAGCGGTGGGCCTGGCAACAACACTTCTTGTGGTCTTCATTTTTGCTTCCGGAAACAAAGAAATTTCGCGACTTGTTATCACCGGGGCGGGCGCAATCAATGTTTTGACGCTCTCGGGCTGGCGCGCGGCCAAACGACAGTTCCTCCTGAAGCGGACCGCAGCGGGCAATGGGATTTCGCGGGTGTTGATCGCTGGTGCGGAGCGGCAAGGACGCGCACTAGCCCGCTGGTTGGAAGAGAATCGGCATCTCGGATATAGAGTTTGCGGCTTTCTCGATGCCCACCAAAATGGGGACACCCGCGTGCTTGGATCATTAAGCGATCTGCGTGCCGTGGCGCTTTCACATTTTGTAGATGAACTCTTCATAACACTGCCTTCTGACAGGGAACTTGTCAAAGAGATGGTCCTCGAAGCGCGACAATTACGGCTTGGGCTGAAAATCGTGCCAGATTTGTACGATGGTCTCGGGTGGCGCGCCCCGCTGCATATGATCGGCGGTTTCCCGGTAATGGACCTGCACTGGCAACCGATCCCTACTCTTGGTCTTGTCCTCAAGCGGGCCATGGACTTTTCGATCGCGTCACTCGGCTTAGTTCTTGCTGCTCCGATACTCGCAATTGCGGCACTGTGGATTCGCCTCGATTCGCTCGGGCCTGCCATATATGTCGCGCCACGGGTCGGGAAGAAGGGGCGCAAATTTCGTTGTTACAAGCTCCGAACCATGGTGCAGGACGCCGACGCGCACAAAGAAATTCTCCGCGAGGCAAACGAACGCGAGGGCCCCTGTTTCAAGATGGAAAAAGATCCACGAATCACGCGCTGCGGACAATGGCTCCGCAAGTTTAGCATCGATGAGCTGCCGCAGCTCGTAAACGTGTTGCTTGGTGACATGAGTTTGGTTGGTCCGCGGCCACACCCTGTGGATGATTTTGAGCGGTACACACCTGAAAACCTTCGCCGGCTGGACGTTAAACCTGGGATCACTGGTTTGTGGCAAGTGACTGCGCGGCGCGATCCATCCTTTGATACAAACATGGCCCTTGATCTCGATTACATCGAGAACTGGAGCCTTTGGCTGGACGCGAAGATCTTGCTCAAGACCGTGCCGGAGGTTCTCCGCGCGGCCGGGAGATGAGGAACAGAGCGATGAGGATGGCACCCCCCCCTCCCTTTTCGTGAATGCCGATTCTAAAGGAGTTATGGGAGAATTTTCTGTAAGCTTGGATTCTACAAGACCTAGGAAGGAACCGTCGAAGTGCGGGTACTCGGCTGATCGGAAAGGGGCACAGGAGGTGGTTGCCGGCCAGTCACGCTTTGTTATCATACTCCTCTTCACAGTTAGTAATAAACAAAATGAGTGCGAATTCATGGAACTGGCAAGAAATCGGCAGACAGGTTTTGGATCTGCGTCGCTCCCGCATTTTCCGAGGCTCGGTTTCAAACTCCACATATAGCCTCTTAGAATATATCTTTCAGCCTGCCTTAATGGTTGTCTCCGCCCCCTACTTGGTCGGACGCCTCGGGTTGGATCGATATGGAATTTGGATGCTGGTGAGTTCGTTTACCGGAACGATAGGAATTTTTCAAATCGGTCTAGGTGATGCCACCATCAAATACGTCTCGGCATACAGGGGACGTAACGACACAGCTGGTGTTTCAAGGATCATCTCTGGTACTTTGGCGCTCAGTGGCTTGCTGGGAGCTCTGCCTGCTTTCATATTATTTCTGGCAGCTCCTTTCCTCGTTCACCATATTTTTAGGATAGACCCGAGTGATTATACGGAAGCGATTCGTGCAATTCAGATCGGCGGCCTGATTCTGTGGATACAGGGTATCTACCAGGTTTTCTCGAATGCCTTGAAGGCATACGAAAAATATGGACCCCCAGCCAAGATTTCCGTTCTCGTAAAGTCCGCGACAATTGTTGGAGCAGTCTGCCTCGTGGCTCTCGGGCATGGAGTAGTCGCCATCCTGCTCGCCACTGCTGGCGCGACATTGGTAGGTTCCTATATGCAGGCAGCGGTCACTCGAAAGACGCTTCACGTGTCTTCCCTCTGGCCTAGTTTCGACCGGCAGGCCTGGAGGCAGGTTCTCGGTTTTGGAGTTTACAGCTGGATTCAAAACGCTGCAGGTGTGGCATTCAGCCAAGCCGACCGCCTGCTTATTGCCATGATGTTAGGCACCGCTTCCCTCACCTACTACACGCTCTGTGTGCAACTGGCACAACAGATTCACGGCCTAGTCGCGGCGGCGTTCAGTTTTCTTTTTCCCCACATTAGCGCGAAGCACGAAGCGGGCAACAGGAAAGGTGTCCGAAGTGCCTTCCGGCTAGCGGTTCTGGTGAACGTCGGACTCTCGCTTTCCCTAACGGCTCCCCTTGTTTTGTTGGGACGGAAGATTCTCACAATCTGGATGGGTCCCGCATTCGCTGCACATTCTTACCAAGTCTTAATCACTCTTGCCGTGGGCTTTTGCACTCTGTCCCTCAATGTTGTGCCGCACTTCACTTTGCTCGGACTCGGCAAAGTGCGATTTCTTTCGGTTACTAATCTGGTTGGCGGTATTATTTCCCTCGTGGGTGCTGCACTCTTAATACCCCCTTTTGGATTGATAGGAGCAGCGGCCGCCAGGTTGCTCTATGGTCCCGTTACTTGCGTAAATTACTGGAAAGTGACCACGACCTTATCATGAAAAACTCGGGCAAGGACGTTCAATCGATGCCCTCCTTGCGAGAACTGTCCCGCCGATTCGTGGTCGGAAGTCATGCAATTAATCATGGTCTTGCGAATTTCCCGACCGATTTGCGGCTACTTTCTCATCGGTGGAGAAATCATGTTGTCCCGAAAGCGAAGAATCTGCGTGGATTCCAAAAGATCGTACGCGAACCGCCGTCTCGTCCATTATTTTCAGCCAGAGCATCACAGTCATCTCTGCAACGTGATTTGTATCCATGACTAAGACTCAGCGCGTAACCCCGACCATGCAGCGACTGCGGCCAAGCTGGGTGATGAGATCATCGGTAAGCGGTCGAGGGGGCAATTCGTGACCGCGAGCGGCATAACAACGACTCCGATGGAGGCCAGCGGAGGACTTGTGGAACCGAGCTTGCTCGCTAGTTCCATCTTCATTTTGCTATTGACTGGCCCTCCCAAATTCCGCTTTCGCGACCCAGAATCTTCGCTTTACCAAGAACTGGATCTCTCCACGGTCGTCAATGCCGTTTTGTGGGTGGCTGCAGGAGTCTGGCTCCTTTGGCAATTTCGGGAGCATTTCGTCGGAAAACGACCGCCCTTACGGCTGACGACGACGCACAAATGGGCGCTGGTCGTGATTCTGCTTCTGGCCTCTTCCATTCCGGTTTCAGTTGCCCCAGCTCTTTCCGCGTTCAAGGTTTATCAAGTGTGTGTCATGTTCGGGTTGGGCATCATTTTTGTTCAGCGTTATGGGGCACGCATCTGCTACGAAAGAACGGTTTTTGGCTACCTGTTGCTTTGCGCCCTCATAGCCCTGTTCTTCTTCGTGAGCCCGGACCTGGTCGTTTTTGAATCTGAAACCGGCGCATTTCGCCTGGCTGGGAGGGGAATCGCCGAGACAGGCACAGTCAGTTCCCTTGCAATCGTCGTCCTAGTTGCTACGAGAAAAAGGCTGCTTTCAGCGATGCCTGCGCTTGCCTGCGGGTTATTGGGCGTCCTGCTCTTCTATTCCTTGAATCGCAGCGGTTATGCGGTTGTGGTGGTATTTTTCGTCATGCTTCTCTGGAGGCGGTACCCCGGGAAAAAGCTGATTGGCCCAGTCCTGCTTTTAACCGTTGGAGTTTTGGTCATAAATCTGGCCGGTATGGTGCCGGACTTCAATGCTTACCGAGACCCTGAAGGCCTGTTGACGCTGAGCGGCCGCATCGGACTCTGGAGTCATTTCGTGACCCGCACGATTGAAGAGTCTCCTTGGCTGGGGTTTGGCTTTGTCTCCGGAACGAGGGTTATCGGAATGGAATTTAATCCGCAACTGGGCAGTGGCCATTCCATTTTCTTCGAGGCTTTTGTGGGCGGCGGAATCCTTGCTCTTTCTGCATTCTTGATTCTTGTTCTTCTCATGGCCCGGGACGCCCTGTGGCTTTTCTTTTTCAGTCGCGACCGGCTGGCTTTTGCCGGCGCCGTTTTGTTCATGGCCGTGTTCCTGATTGGCTTGATCGGTGGCGAATTGGATGCCGGCCAGATCGGCTTCACGTTTTGGATGCTGGTTTCTTTGCTTCCCTATTTGCGGAAACGGGCACTTCTTGAGCCGGCGGTTCAATTCCGAGTGGCATCTAGGCCTCGACTTCGTCCTTCGGAGCAATCCACATGAGCGTGGGAAAAGCTTTGGGATCCGTTGCAAAGCGACTCGATCGGCAACTGGGAATCCGTGCCTGGCTCGGTGGTGAACCAAGGCCACCTGCTGGCGGCTTTGATCTTGAAGGCGAAAAACTCATCGACTGGGGTTGGATTTGCGCAACCCTGCCCAGGGGGCCAAAACGAGCTTTGGAAATCGGTTCGGGCAAGTCTCCGATTGTGCCTGCCATGCTGGCTCTGGGTTATGATGTCACGGCCGTGGACCTCTGCGAAGATCTTTCCCGGCAGGTGGCTGGGTTCCGTCTGCTTCATGGAGATTTCAACGAGCTCGAAATCGATGCTGCTTTCGATGTTGTCGTACTTTGCTCCGTGGTCGAGCACATTGGCCTGTCCGGCCGGTATAACTCCGGCGAGGACCCGGACGGAGACTTGAAGGCCATGTGCAAGGTCCGTTCACTGCTTGGGCCAGATGGCCAGGTTTTTCTTACAATCCCCGTCGGACTGGATGTGGTTCATCGGCCCTGGCACAGGGTGTACGGACGAAAACGACTTCCACACCTGCTGGAAGGGTTCGATATTGTCAAATCCCGGTTTTTGTTGAAGGAACCCTGGGGGCCATGGCGTGAGTGCGACCAGGATACGGCTCTCAATTATCCGCCGCAAGTTCAACGTTATGCCCTTGGAGAAATGATTCTGAAAAAGCGGGGCGATAACAAGCGACTAACGCACGAAATGAATGGCCCCTTGGCGGTCGACAGAGCAAAGACAATCCGATGAGAGTGGCTTTTGCCGGCGCCGCTTTGTTCATGGTCGTGTTCCTGATTGGCTTGATCGGTGGTGAATTGGATGCCGGCCAGATCGGCTTCACGTTTTGGATGCTAGTTTCCTTGCTTCCCTATTTGCAGAAACAGGCATTGAGTTCACTTCCGGTTGTCCTTCTAATCGCTTGATGTACAATCAAAAAATTGCGGATTTTTATTATCTTAAAGCGCCTCGATCAACACATGTGTCTCACTACACGGCAGATATGCTCGAGAGCGCCCTTGAGGCAATAGGCTTTGCGCCTCTGCGAACCCACTGGTTTGGTATCCCCTTCCAACCCGCCAGCCTTGCGCTGCGATTGTTGTATCGAGCTGGCTTAATCCGGAACATACATACTGGCAGAGGATCGAGGGTGCTTGCTGTTCTAATGGGACCGGAAGGATATCGTCTAATTCCAGTGGGTATTCTTAACAAATGCGCCCTGTATTGCTACGATTGTTGGCCGGAGAATTTTGACAAATGGGAGTTTCTTCTACGCAGGTTTCGTACAGACGTAGCATTTTTTAGTGCGCGCTCTTCTGCGGAGGAGTTTGCGCTGCGGATACCAACGCTCAAGACTTACTGGATTCCAGAGGCAACTAATCCGTCAGAATACGTCGGCTATAAGGCACTTCAGCAACGTAGCATCGACGTTCTCGAACTTGGCAGGCGGTTTCCAGCTTTCCATGAAGCAGTTACATCATCTTTGGCAGCGGCCCAGCGCCGACACCTCTATGAGAGCGTGCCCGGCCGGATTGTCTTTCCAACCCGGCAAGAACTTGTAAACGGCCTAGCTGATTCGAAACTTCTGATTTGTTATCCGGCTTCCGTCACCCATCCAGAGCGAGCTCGGCAAGTCGAGACCGTGACTCACCGCTACTTCGAAGGTATGGCGTCGCGCTGCTTGCTTGTGGGACACGCGCCACAAGAACTTATCGAGCTATTTGGATACAACCCTGTGATTGAAGTCCTTCCCGCCAACGCGGTCGGGGGAATCGCCGATCTTCTTGCTGACATATCTGTCTTTCAGTCTCTCGTTGATCGTAATTATGAATCAGTCGTAAAGCACGGAACTTGGTTGACTCGGGCGCGGCAAATGCGCAATATAATTACCAGTTATTTGTATTATAATTTATATTAATCATTTTCCATAATTTACCAAATTGTTCGTGTTCAGAGTTTTTGCACATTTGTTGAGGCGTAGGTCTGTTAGTTGTGCGACGAGAGATTTCGAACAGGCGTCGACAAAATCGCAGGATTCGGCTACGGTACAAGTGAAGGTTCAAAAAATGAACAGCAATCTTAAGATCTCAGTAGTAACGCCGTCGTACAATCAGGGTGCGTTCCTCGAAGAAACTCTTCTTAGTGTAAAGGAGCAAGGCTATCCCGCGCTCGAACACATCGTGATAGATGGCGGATCGACGGATCGGAGCGTGGAGATTCTCAAGAAGTACAGTTCTCAACCGGGCTGGGGGCATTTGCACTGGGTGTCTGGGCCGGATGGTGGCCAGAGCGACGCTCTGAACAAGGGATTCAAACTCGCAACTGGCGATATCATCGGATGGCTGAATTCTGATGATCGCTACCGCTCTGGTTGCTTCGAGAAGATCGCAAGCAGCGTTGCTCAATACCCGGAAGCGGACGTTTTCTACGGCGATTCCACGTTCATGAACGAGAAAGGTCACGTCTGGCGGATTCGCCGCGAGATTGAGTTTAATAGGTTTATTCTTCATCACTTATATATGCTCTATATTTTGACCGCCGCCACCTTTTTTAGGCGGCGAGTTTTCCAAGATGGCAATTGGATCGACACTAAATATAGTTACGCGATGGATTATGAATTCATCTTGCGACTGGATGACAAAGGGTATAGATTCCGGCACGTACCTGAACTTTTGGCTGACTTTCGTATTCACCCTCAAAGTAAGTCCATAAGTCAGCCCAAAAGGACGCGCGAGGAACACAATTTAATCGGCGTGATGTACTCGCCGGTCCTACGGAGTATGCGGGGTACATTTTCTAGGAAGCTTGTTCTGAATGGGTTACGATTTATTGCGAGAGGCCTCCGTTACTCGGAAAAGCTATTGCGAGGTTACTATCTCGAACAGTTTGGGCCTCCAACGTCAACAATTATCAGGAGCCGTGGACGTCAATGATCGATCGTTTGGCATTCGACATCCTAGAACGGTCCATTAGTAAGCTCAAGGGAAGGGAATTCGTTCTAGACCGCTCCATACCTTTTGGCCTTTTAGTCGGTATTGTTTTGCGTCGTTTTAGTTGGCTGATTCGCGGCGTGGTGAAGTGTCTGATCCTGCAGCGGGAGTTCCGCTTCGTGTTCATGGCACCGAAGGTCAACCTACGCAACGCCGCGCTGATCCGCTTTGGCAAGGGCGTGACCCTCGAACGGGGGGTCATTATCGATGGCCTCTCGAATGGTGGTATCGAGTTTGGGAACAACGTGATGATTGGCCCTTACTCGCTGGTTCGCGCCAGCGTTCTTTCGAATTTGGGGGCAGGCATACGCATGGGCAACAATTCCGCAGTAGATGCATATTCCTACATCGGCGCAGCCGGACCTATCACCATCGGCGAGAACGTAATCATGGGCCAACACGTCTGCTTTCACGCCGAAAACCACAATTACGACCGCGTGGATATCCCCATCAAGCACCAGGGCACACGGCGCAAGGGTATCGTGATTGAGGACGACTGCTGGGTTGGTGCCAACACTACTTTTCTGGATGGCGCCCATATAGGGCGAGGATGCGTGATCGCAGCAGGCTCGCTCGTCCGTGGCAATATACCTCGCTATTCGATCATCGTCGGCGCCCCGGCGCGCGTTCTTAAGTCCAGACTACCGGAGGGAATGGAACCGCCAAGCTCGCCCGCGGTCCCAGCCGATGGCACAGCCTGAGCCCAACCTCGGGAAGAACCAAACAGGAATTCACCTTGGACCTTACATCAAACTCATTAAGCTAGAATTCGACGAATCGAAATTCTGCCGGACCGGAAAACATACTATTCGTACATAGCAACAACGATTTATGCGGGGCTAACGTAGTTCTCTTGGAACTCTTGAAAGGATTGGACCATGCCAGATTTTGTCCCGTCGCTGTGCGTTCGATCGAAACCAAAGATATCAATCGCCTTTCGGCGCGCCTCGAACAAGAAACGATCGAATTCAATTCATTCGAATGGCAGTCCTCCGTCGCAAGTGTTTCAATTCGTTCGATATCGTTAGATATCTGATCGATTTATCCCTCGGTGTGCACAGTCTGGCAATTCTGATTCACAAGAGAAACGTTCCGATAGTTGATAACGTACGCTAATTTTCACACATTTGAAGAGGAGCAGGTCTGGTTGGTAGAACAGAGGGCCTGAGGAAGACTCGAGAGGAGGGGCGATGGAGCCCACCAACCAGGGAGAAGCACCGCAGGAAGTGGCGAAGCTGAGCCAGGTGATCCAGATCGATGAGGGCAAGATCCAAGCCCACCTGGGAGAAGTAGTACGGAGCACGGTGGAAGAGACGCTGAACGCACTGTTGGATGCGGAGGCGGATCGCCTCTGCGGTGCTGAGCGTTACGAGCGCACCAAGGCCCGCAAGGACACGCGTGCAGGTTCCTACCAACGGCAGTCGCATACCAAGGCCGGTCCCGTCAGCTTGAAGGTTCCGAAGCTACGCAGCTTGCCGTTCGAGACCGCCATCATCGAGCGCTACAAGCGGCGAGAGAGTTCGGTAGAAGAAGCGCCGGTGGAGATGTATCTTGCCGGGGTGAGCGTGCGGCGAGTCGAAGACATCACCGAAGCGCTGTGGGGCACGCGAGTCAGCCCGAGCACGGTGAGCGAGCTGAACCAGAAGATCTACGCGCAGATTGAGACCTGGCGCAACCGGTCGCTCGAGGGCCACCATCCGTATGTGTTCCTTGACGGCTTGTGGTTGAAGAGGAGTTGGGGCGGTGAAGTGCGGAATGTATCGCTGCTGGTAGCGATTGGCGTGAATGACGAGGGCTTTCGCGAAGTGCTAGCGGTAGCAGAAGGGTCGAAGGAAGACAAGGCGAGCTGGACAGCGTTTCTGCGGCATTTGAAAGAGCGTGGACTAAAGGGCGTGCGGCTCTTCGTTTCGGACAAGTGCCTGGGCCTGGTGGAGAGTCTGGGGGAGTTTTATCCGGAAGCGATGTGGCAGCGGTGCACGATGCATTTTTATCGCAACGTGTGGACGGCGGTGCCGACGAGCAGGGTGAAAGAAGTTGCCGCGATGCTGAAGGCCATTCACGCGCAAGAAGATCGTGCGGCCGCGCGACAGAAGGCGGAGCAGGTGGTAGCGAAGCTGCGCGAGATGAAGTTGGCAGATGCCGCAGGGCTGGTGCGCGGAGGGATCGAAGAGACACTGTTCTACTACGCGTTTCCACGCGAGCATTGGCGATGTCTGCGGACGAATAATCCGCTGGAACGTATTCTGCGCGAAGTGCGACGAAGAACGCGCGCCGTGGGAGCGTTTCCGGATGGGAAGTCGGCACTGATGCTGGCGGGGGCAAGATTGCGCCACGTGGCCGGCACGAAGTGGGGCACGCGGCGCTATATGGACATGAATCGCCTAGCGGAAGCGAGCGAAGCAGCATGAACGCCCACGCAAAAACCTTCGGCTCCCCTTGGGGGAGCCGAGCACCGCCAGACCTATGTCTCAACAAATGTGCGAAAAACTCTGGACACTACCCGATAGTTCACAGCAATACTGTGGATGAAACCATGCCGAGGAGAGCATTTCTGGTACGCTACAGGTCGTCCTGGTCCAACTCTTGAACGTTGGCACATGAAGATACTCTTCGTTCACGATTACTATCAGCGATTTGGCGGAGAAGACGCGGCCGCACTGGCAGAAAAAGCACTATTGGAGAAACACGCAGAAAACGTTCTCCTCTATACGCGTGACAACAATGAGATCAAAGGCTATTCAATTGCAGAAAAGCTTGCTTCTCCCTTCAACGCGATTTACTCCACGCGGACTCGGCGAGAAGTCGTGGACATCATCCGAGAGCATCGACCTGACGCCGCATATATTCACAACTTCTTTCCGCTCATCTCGCCATCTCTCTACCACACATTGCACGCCAGTGGGGTACCATCTGTGCAAATGGCTCATGATTTTCGGTTCATGTGCCCGAATGGTCTGTTTTTCACTCAGGGACAGATCTGCGAACGATGCAAAGAGGGAACATTTCTAAACGCTGTCCGCCATCGTTGTTACCGGGACTCTTACTCCGCCAGCGTGGTGGCTGCATCGGTGATTGCGATAAATCGTCGCGCCGGCTTGCTAAACAAACTGTCTGCCTTTGTTTGTCCAACGGAGTTTTCCAAGCAGAAATTGATAGAGGTGGGAGTACCAGAGCAAAAGCTCTTTATTAAACCTCACTTCATAGATGCCTCCCAGATTCAACCGCGATTCGGGCAGGGGAACTACGTTCTGTATCTTGGCCGGCTCTCGGCGGAGAAAGGTCTGTGGACCTTGGTGCAAACCTTGGCTGGGATGAGAGACATCACGCTAAGAATTGCAGGTTCTGGTCCGCTCGAGAATCATCTGCGGGCCTATATTAGAGAGAAAGAGCTGAAACATATTGAAATTCTTGGCTTCAAAGCGGGGCCGGAAAAATGGGAATTATTGCAAAATAGTTTGTTCCTTGTAGTTCCTTCGGAGTGGTATGAGACTTTCGGGCTGGTTGTTCTCGAGGCGTATTCTGCGGGAAAACCAGTCATCGGTTCGAATCTTGGAGGCCTACCGTTCGTAATCGAAAACGGAAAGAGCGGTCTCTTGTTCCAATCGGGAAACAGCGATGATCTGCGAGAGAAGATATTATATTTGCTTGAAAAGCCTGATGAGATTGAGACGATGGGGCGTTACGGGCGAGAGCTGGTGGAGACCAAGTACCACCCTGAGGAAAGTTATCGAACGCTCAGAAGTGTCTTTTCGAGTGTTCTTTCCCGATGAATTCAACGGCAAGAGCGTTCACGGATCAATACCACGCTCCACAAGCATGAACGGGTCTGGGAGGAACTACGCCAGCTTGACCCGCTTTGGGCAAGGGACCAAGAAAAGTGAAGCATGGAGGCTTGATGCAGAATACGACATACTATGTTTCAATACAGGTCATCGAAGACGCGGGAAAAGCGACCGAATTTTGAAAAAGCAATGCTATTGGCAGCGTGATATTCAGGGCTATGCTTAATGAGAGAGGGATTACTTGCTCCGGCGGAAAGGAGGAAGGTTGCGAATCGCGATGATTGGCATTAAGGCGCTTCCACCGCGGTACGGCGGGTTTGAAACCGCAGCAGATGAGGTGGGACGCCGCCTTGTGAAGCTTGGGCACGAAGTGATCGTGTACAACCGTTCCGGTCTATCTACTCATAAGGGTAAATACTATGAGGGAATTGAACTTGTTGATGTCCCGACACTCCAGACGAAAAACCTCAGTACTATCATTCATTCTTTCCTAGCAACGCTCCATGTCGTTTTTCAAGATGTGGATATCGTCCACTATTTCATTACGGGTACTACGCTGTTCGCACCCATCCTTCGTCTCGCGGGCATAAAGGTTGTTTGTTCCGTGGATGGAAGCGATTGGCAACGTGGTAAGTGGGGGCGGCTTGCGCGTTCGTATCTGCGCTTATCGGAACGACTTGCAGTTTGGTTTTGTCACGGCCTCATCACCGATTCTCGCGATGTCATGAAGTACTACAGGGATGTTTACGGCGCCGAGTCCTTGTTCATCCCTTATGGTATGCGGGATGCCAAACCCTCCGGGACTGAATGGCTTGAGCGCTTCGGCTTGAAGCCGCGAGATTACATCCTCTTTGTGGGGCGGCTCGTGCCTGAGAACAACGTCCATCATTTGATCGCTGCATTTGAACAGGTTCGAACAGAGAAGAAGCTGGTCATCGTGGGCGATGACCCTTGGGGCAAGAAGTACGTAAGTTCATTGAAATCGACGTGCGATCCGCGTGTCATCTTTACGGGTGGAGTCTATGGAGAAGGTTACGAACAGTTTCAGCAAAACGCGTATCTGTTCACCTTGCCGGATGAGGTCGGCGGAACTCATCCTGTTCTAGTCGAGGCAATGGGATTTGGAAACTGTGTTCTCGTTAATGACACGCCGTCGAACCTGGAGGTCGTGGGAAATGCAGGATTTAGCTATCATGGTGCCGATTGCGACCGCGACCTCAGGAAACAAGTGCAAATGCTTCTTGATAATCCACAGGTTGTGGAGGAATACCGGTGCAAAGCGAGCAAGCGGGCTCAGACCTCCTATCGATGGGAAGATGTGCTCCGTCAGCACCTGGCTTTCTACGAGCAGGTGCTCGGGGAAAATGCAGCCGTTCCTTCGAAAGATGTGGAATCTTTTGATTCTTGAGGTCCAAGTTGGTGTAGGTATTTGGATAAAACAGGACGGGACTTTCGTGATTGTGACCCTCGGACTAAGCTTGTCCCTCGCTTAATCCACCGAGCCATAGAATCGGATACGAGTGGGCCGCGAGCTCCGGAGCTCGCGGATCCAATAAAAAGGCACGATGAAACGAGCAGTCATCACTGGCATAACTGGACAAGACGGCTCGTACCTGGCGGAACTGTTGTTATCGAAAGGGTACGAGGTCCACGGAATTATCCGGCGCGCCAGTACTTTCAACACTTCGCGGATCGATCATATCTACAAGGATCCGAATCAGCCCGGCGCAAAGCTTTTCTTGCACCACGGGGACTTGTCCAGTACTGAGTGGATTCTGAATTTAGTTTACAACCTCGCGCCAGACGAACTCTACCATCTCGCAGCGCAAAGCCATGTGAAGGTCAGCTTTGACATTCCGGAATATACAGGCGACATCACAGGGCTGGGAACAATGCGGCTGCTCGAAGCGGTCCGGCGCAGCGGCGCAAAGACGCGGTTTTACCAGGCGTCGAGTTCGGAGATGTATGGCTCCGCTCCACCGCCACAAAGTGAGACGACGGTTTTTCAGCCGAGAAGTCCGTACGCCGCTGCGAAGATGTACGCGCACTGGATGAGCCGAATCTATCGCGAAGGATATGGTCTGTATGCCGCGAACGGCATCTTGTTCAACCATGAGAGTCCGCGGCGCGGCGAAACTTTCGTAACACGCAAGATTACACGCGGCGTCGCTGCAATTCTGGCGGGCCGGGAGGACACGCTTTATCTCGGAAACCTGAAAGCGCGACGCGATTGGGGATATGCACCAGAATACGTGGAAGCGATGTGGAAGATTTTGCAACAGGATGTCGCCGATGATTTCGTGATTGGCACCGGCGAAACGCATTCGGTCCGTGAATTCGTCGAAGAGGCCTTTGCTTACGCTGGACTAGATTGGCAGAAACACGTGAAGACTTCCGAGAGATATCTCCGGCCTCTTGAAGTTGATGTTCTCATCGCCGATCCGAGAAAGGCGCGCGAAAGGCTCGGCTGGCAAGCGCGGATTGGATTCCACGATTTGGTTGCCATTATGGTGGATGCGGATGTCGAAGCCGCGGGTCTCGAACCACGCGGACAAGGCAAGGTGATTCTAGAGGAGAAAATCGGCCACTGGAACCGATGGCACAATTCCGTCACTCGCCTTGTAAAAGCCGTCAGCGGACAAGCGTCGCAGCACTGAAAGGATATGATGAGCTTCTGGAGCAGCCGCCGTGTGGTCGTGAGTGGAGGCCACGGTTTCCTGGGGTCGTTTGTTGTGGAAAAATTGCGGGCGGCGGATTGTCGGGAAGTTACGGCTCCGCGCAGGAGTGAGTACGATCTGCGCGAAAAGGCCGAAGCGCTGCGGCTTTATAAGGATGCGCGCCCGGACATCTTCATTCATCTCGCAGCGGTTGTGGGCGGTATAGGCGCCAACCGTGCCAACCCTGGCCGCTTCTTCTATGACAACGCTGCGATGGGTCTCCACGTCATCGAGGCTGCTCGCCTCGTTGGTGTGGAGAAGTTTGTTTGCGTCGGAACAATCTGCTCCTACCCCAAGTTCACAACGGTGCCGTTCCGAGAAGAGAATTTTTGGAACGGATACCCGGAGGAGACCAACGCTCCGTACGGTCTTGCAAAGAAGATGTTGCTGGTCCAGTTGCAAGCCTACCGGCAGCAATATGGAATGAACGGCATTTACGTCACCCCTGTGAATCTGTACGGACCTCGGGACAACTTTGACCTGGTAACCTCTCACGTCATTCCCGCTCTGATCCGAAAGTGTTGGGAAGCGAAGCAGGCACGCGCCGGAGAAATCGTGGCATGGGGGACGGGAAGCGCCACTCGCGAGTTCCTTTACGTTTTGGATGCGGCGGAGGCGATCGTCCTGGCGGCGGAGAAATACGAGAAGCCTGACCTGGTGAACCTGGGATCCGGCGAGGAAATCAGTATCCGTGATCTGCTCGAGCAAATCCGCTCCCTGATCGGTTACGAAGGGGCGCTGCGCTGGGACACGACAAAACCCAACGGCCAGCCGCGGCGCAGCCTCGACACATCGCGTGCGCTGGCAGAGTTTGGCTGGCGCGCGAAAACTCCTTTGCGCGATGGACTCCGAGAGACCATTCGCTGGTTCGAAAGCAATACAAGACTCGCAATGAGAGCATGAAGTCCATTCGCCCCAGATACGTGGACTAGTTTTTTGGCCCGGGGTCGCGCCTTGCTCAATGTTTGCCATTTTTTGTCATAGTTTCATCTGTCTTGTTCTAAGATGAACGCCAAGACTCTGGGAGACAAAGATTGGGCCAAGATTTTTCGGAAAGCCAACGCGATAATTCCCATAACAAAAAGCTAGGGTCATAATGACCTTGCCTGAGGGAGAAGATCGGTCAAAGTGCCTCTCGGGAAAGTATCAGGGAAATCTGCGGGAGATATGCTAAAGGGAATCGACACTGGGCTTGGCAAACAAGGGGATAACAGGTGAACATCATGGTTACGGGAGGGGCAGGATATATTGGCAGCCACACAGCCGCTGCCGTAGAGAAATCTGGCCACACTGCCATTATCTATGACAACCTCTCCGCCGGCCATCGATGGGCAGTTGGGTCAAAGGCGCTAATCGAGGCGGACCTCGCAGATAAACTCTCCATCCAGCGCACCATCGAGCAATATTGTATTGAAGCCGTAATTCATTTTGCCGCGCATGCCTATGTAGGTGAATCGGTTGTCGATCCCCGCAAATATTTTCAGAATAATGCAGTCAACACTCTGAATCTCTTGGGTGTGATGCTGGACCTCGGTGTGAAGTACATCGTGTATTCGTCAACGTGTGCCACATACGGCATTCCTGAAAGCATGTCCATTTCCGAAGACCATCCTCAGCGTCCAGTGAATCCCTACGGTGAAAGCAAATTATTCATTGAGCGTGTCCTCCACTGGTACGAAAAAGCATATGGTTTGCGTTACGTAGCGTTGCGATATTTCAATGCGGCGGGAGCTTCCGGCCAGCTTGGAGAATGCCATGACCCTGAAACTCACCTCATTCCCCTGGCAATTCAGGCGGCTCTGACTGGTGTTCCGATGTCGGTTTTCGGGACAGATTATCCGACTGAAGATGGAACCGGTGTCCGGGACTACATCCATGTGGATGACCTTGCTGCGGCGCACCTCTCGGCGCTTGATTATCTTCTTAGACAAGGAACGAGCCGCGCTTTCAATCTGGGCACAGGCCAAGGACACTCGGTTCGCGAAGTCCTCGAAATGGTGGAGCAAGTCAGCAAGGTGGCCGTACCTCATCGACCCTCTTCACGGCGCCCTGGAGATCCACCCGTATTGGTAGCTGACAGCCGGGCGGCTAAGGAATTACTAAGCTGGACACCCCAACGGTCCTCACTCGGCAAAATAGTGGAGAGTGCTTGGCTTTGGCATTCAAGAGCACATAATCGGTCAAGTCATTCAAACTAAAAGTGTTAGTCACTTAATATATGATTTATTTGGCTTCTGCCGCCGTCCTCCTCAAGCGCTTATGAGATGGCTCCCGGAGTCTGGAATACTTAAGCCTGGCGGTGCGTCTGGCCGATCGCATTTTATTTCTTCCTCGCGAACATACCGCGCGCCGCGGGTGGCTCAGCAGCAGCTCCTTGCACTCGGAACTGCTGTACGAATAGACTTAGCGTCCTGTGTGTCGCTTGTGACACGACTCAAGGAGTTGTTTGCCCGATGGACAGACTCAAATGAGTAAAGCAACCCCCGCTAAGGAAAGCATCACTGTCATTGGGGAACGCAACGGCTTGAAGCTGGCTATCAAGCACGTTATAGCGCGAGGCCTGAGAGAAATTATTTCGCGCTTGGATTTACCAGACTTGATTGACGGCGTGCTCGTCGAGCCCCCGCAAGTTCACCCCGTCGACCGCGGATTCCTCGCCGAGTTGGCGTGGCCCGTCTCATTTGCGGTCCAGCTGTTTGTGCCGTTCTTCTCACGCATGAATTTTGCGAGCGCGGTCATGAGTCTGTTCTCGTCGCAGGCCGGGGCCTTTGCCTCAGGCGCAAATTCAGTTCAAAAAAATCCATGAGTACAGTTAAGGAAAAACTGTTGAATACCCAAATCGTTCAATTTTCTCGGACTATCGCCCTTACATTTCTCGCTATCGCGAGTATTTTGGTGATCGCCGCGCCGATCTCTTTCGCGCAGTCCTTCCGTGGCTCGATCCGAGGCACGATCACCGACGCTCACTCCCTGGCGATTCCCAGTTCCAAAATCACCGCACGCAATCTCGGCACCAGCGAGACGCGCGAGGTCAGTTCGGATTCCCAGGGCGTCTACTTCTTCCTCGAGCTACCGACCGGTGAGTATGAAGTTGCAGCGTTCGCGGCGGGTTTCCAAGAAGTGCGCGCTCCACATGTAATCGTGAACGTCGGTGAAGCTACCGTGGTCGATCTCAAGCTCGCGAAGCCAACGGAAAAAGTGGAACACGTGATCGTTTCCGATAATGTTCCATTGGTGGAAACCGCCAGTGCCACTCTGTCTCAAGTCGTCGACCGCAGACTCGTCCAAGAGCTTCCACTCAACGGGCGAGATTTCGGCAAGCTCGTGGCGCTCACTCCCGGCGTCACCGTTGAAGGATCCGGCGTTGCCGGTTCGGAAAAAGGCGCCGGCCAATTTAACATCAACGGCAATCGCGACCGCTCAAATAACTACGCACTCGACGGCACGGACAACAACGATCCTTTTTTCAACAACTCCGCGCTCAATCAAGTCGGCATTGCCGGGGCTCCCGCAACGCTGCTGCCGCTCGATGCGATCCAGGAATTCAACCTGCAATCGCAATTCGGCGCCGAGTACGGCCGCAACACAGGCTCGGTCGTCAACATCATCACACGCTCCGGCACCAATAATTTTCACGGCTCGCTCTATGAGTACAATCGCAATACCGTTTTCGACGCGCGCAACTACTTCAATACCTCTCCCAGTCCGCAGTCCCATCTCAACAACAATAATTTTGGCGGCTCGCTGGGCGGGCCGGTGATCAAGGACCGTACCTTTTTCTTCGCTGCCTACGAAGGCCAGCGCGAACGTGTGGGCTCCGATTTCAATTTCCAGGTCCCGACCCCGCAGGACGTCGCCACGGCTCGTTTGGCTGCCGGCATTGCTCCCGCGACGCCTCCCACGCCTGCCGACAAAATCCTCGCATTCTTTCCCGTGAGTGCTTCGCGGACGCTTCCGTCAACGGTCCACGATTCGAGCGATGACGACAACTTCATCGTTAAGGCGGACCACAAGCTCAATACGAGAAACACCTTGACGGGCCGCTATGCCTTTGGGCAGGGCGATCAACAATTCCCCTTCGGCTCGCTCGGCGGATTCGGCAGCGGTTCGCGACTTGCCGCCTTCGCGAATGAATCACCTACTCGCGTACAAGTCATTTCGACGAGCCTGCTTACTGCTTTTTCTCCGTCGAAGTTAAACGAACTGCGCTTCGGTTACTCTCGCTTCCGCACCAATTTCCGCTCGATTGATGACACCTTCAACCCTTCCGTAAGCCTTGGTCTCAATTTTGGAACCGGGAAGCCGGGTTTGCCGGAATTCGATTTCAACGGTGCCATAGAAAATCTCGGAGCCAGCGGGTTCAGCCTACCTCGTGGGCGCATCAGCGAAACTTTTCAGACGCTCGACAATTTCACCTGGATTCGTGGCCGCCACACCCTCAAGTTCGGCGGCGAATACCACCGCTATGATGTCCAGGGCTTCAACGACAACCTCGAGCGCGGCATCCTTGATGTAAACACCACGACGATCACTGGCGATCCGGTCATCGACAACTTAATTGGCTTTTATCATGGAAACTTCTCCACATCGGCGGACACAGGCAACACCCACCGGTTCACCTTCAACAACGGCCTGAGCTATTTCGCCCAGGATGACGTCCGCATCCGGCCGAATTTTACTCTCAACGTTGGCCTCCGCTGGGAATACTTTGGCCCGCTCGGTGAGGAAAACAATCTCCTTTCCAACTTCGACGCCAGCGGCCATCTTGTCCTGGTAGGCTCTTCCACGCTGCCTCACCTTTATAATCGCGACCTCAACAACTTCGGTCCGCGTATCGGTTTCGCGTGGAAAGCGCTGCGCAGCACTGTGATTCGCGCCGGCTATGGCTTGTATTATGATTACCTCCCGCAGAATAACCTCATTGCGAACGTCACTACTTCTGCTGGTGTAGCCACCAATCCCGTTCTGAGTCTCACCGGCACTCCAAACTTCGTCGGCGGAATGGACTACAATCCGCCTGCTTTTACAAACCCGGCGACGGCTACTGCGCCCATCTTCATTCCCACGGCTTCTACGCAAAGTATCTTTATCACCGACCGTAATCTCCGAACGCCTTACGTCGGGAATTGGAACCTCAACATTCAGCAACAGCTCGGTGGAAGCGCAGCCTTCGAAATCGGCTACATCGGCAGCAAAGGCACCAAGCTTTCTCGGCTCTACGACGCCAACCAAGCCCGCACAAACACAGCCTTCAGCGCCATTGATGTTTTCTCCGACGGCGCCAACTCTACCTACCACGCTTTGCAAACTACTGTTCGCCTTCAGGCCTGGCACCGCCTGTCAGGGTTTTCCACTTACACGTGGTCCAAGTCACTCGACGGCGCTTCCGACGGCATCAATTTCAATTTCGCCAACGCTGCGTTCCCCGAGGATTCGACAAATCTTCCGGCGGAAAAAGGTCCGTCCACGTTTGACACACGCCATCGTTGGACGTCTGCCTTGAACTACCAGGCTCCGGTGATCCCGCATATGCCGAAGCTTCTTGCCGATGGCTGGCAGCTCAACACCATTCTCACCGTGCAATCCGGCCGCCCCATCAACATCGTCACGTCGAATTGCGGTGTTAACTGCAATTTCGTGCAGCGACCGGACGTCGTTCCCGGCCAGCGTTTTATTCTTCCTAACTGGACGCCGACAACGGGCTATCTGAATCCCCTGGCTTTCGCAAATCCAGCGATCACTGTACAAGATCCAAATGGTTTTTTCGGCAATCTCGGGCGCGACCGAGTTTATGGCCCGGGATTCTGGAATGCGGATTTTTCTCTCAGCAAAATCTTTGCGGTGCGCGAAAAGCTCTCGCTCCAGTTCCGTGCTGAGTTTTTCAATATCTTCAATCACCCGGATTTCGCACTGCCGACGAACGTCGTTAGCATTGGCGCCCCGAATGCCGGATTGATCACGCAAACCCCCGACGTTGCCCAAGGCAATCCGGGTCTGGGAGGCGGAGGCCCGCGTGTCATGCAGTTTGGCCTGCGCCTGCAGTTCTAATCGAATAATAACGAGGAAAACTCCACCGGGGCGGACTTTGGTCCGTTCCTTTTGCTTGCCTCGGTTCGATTTGCTTTTTTTCGCAAGACCGAACAATAAAAAGCAGAAACTCTCCATCTAAGCGAAAGTTTATTATCCATAACAGTGGCTGTTTTCAGAGCAATGGAGTTGCCCTAGTGAAGCTTGGAAGATGAATGCTCATGCGATCAGAGTGAACTAGCATATTGACAAGAAGCTCCGCAAATCTCGGAAAAATGTGAGCTTGTTACACTCATCAGCGCGAAGGATTACTAAACGGTAAATGTCACTAAATTGCCCTAAGAACTACGCAAAATGGGCCAAAATCACGCAACTCCAAAAACTGCAACTCCCGTTACATAACGGCCGGCAAAGGGATTTTGTTGAATTTTGTGTCAGATAGCGAACTTGCGATTTCAGGTTTCAAGACCGCCGGTTTCAACCGACTTTATGCGCCTGCGGTGATAGCAGAGTTTCGTAGCAGACGGAGAAGTATCTCAAATTAGCTTTTGCTTTTTGCGAGAGAGATTTGAGAGGTTGGCTAATGCTGTGGCCGACAACTGCGGTGGACAAGCTCATGGCATTTGACGCAAAGCGTGATCAGGTTTTCGAGGCTGTCATGCCCGAGGTGACTCCGCAACTGGATGTGATGAACCTGGAGGTTCTCGACTGTGCCGCAATTCTGACAGCGCCATCCATCGCGCCCGAGAACCTGCCTGCAAAGATCCTTGTACGCCTCGGATGCTAGTACTCTGCGAGGCCGTTTGGATCTCAATCCCGACACGGGATCCCGCCAATCGCTTGCAAGAGTTTCTCCTGCTGTGCTGTTGGCAACAAATTGTAAAGCCGAGACTTCGAGAGCAGCAAGATTTCCGGATTTCCGTCTTGCAGGTTCGCTCACGCCAGAAAATCCGCGCAGATCATCTCCGGGCAGTAACCCCTTAACCGGTCTAACCTGAGCATCAACGCGGCAGTTTCGAACGCTTTAGAAAGAATCCTGGGTTAACCCGTAGTCATCCACGCTGCTCTCGATTACCATAGACGCGGTTGTCCCACCCGTCGTTTATAGGCCGATTAAGGGAGTTGTATGCCCACTGGACGGTCTCAAATGAATCAAGCAACCTCCGCCAAAGAAAGCATCACTCTCGTAGGAGAACGTAACGGACTGCACCTAGCTATCACGAGCTCCTCGACGAGAAGCCTGGGGAAAATCATCTCCCGCCCCGATTCACCTGACCTGATCGACGGTGTGCTCGTCGAGCCCATGCAGGTTCATCCCGACGATCGCGGATTTTTCGCCGAGCTCGCGCGCCTCGGCTCGGAGGGCATAGCGGCCCGCATGGTTGCTGATGGCCGCCGCCAAATCCAAATTTCCACGACGTTGACCTATCCCGGAACGATTAAGGCTATTCACTATCACTACGAGCAGACCGACCTTTGGGCCCCGATCGCGGGAATGCTGCAGGTATTTTTGTATGACATGCGCCGCGGCTCACAAACTTTTGGCCTGATCAACACTCTTTATGTCGGCCAGCTCCGGCCGTGGGAAATCCTTATTCCACCTGGTGTTGGCCACGGCTATAAGGTTCTTGGCACTCAACCGGCCCAACTCGTCTACCTTACCGATCGTTTTTATAATCCGAAAGATGAGGGTCGGTTACCCTATGACCATCCGGATGTGGGATACGACTGGGAAATTCAGCACAAGTAAGACCAGCATGCGCGTCTTAGTGATCGGATCGACAGGCTTGCTCGGAAAGGTTCTCCTTGAGGAATGGGAGGGGGACACTCTCACGGGCGTTGGCTCGCGCGATGTTGACATCAGGAATCCGTCGCAATTGTCCTCGCTCTTCGAGCGATGCCGGCCTGAGTGGACGGTTCTGGCAGCTGCATATACGGATGTGGACGGCTGCGAAAAGGATCCGAAGCGCGCGCACGAAGTTAATTCCGTTGGCGCGATGAATGTGGCGCGCGCCGCGCGCGCTGCCCGCGCTAAACTCCTTTTCGTCAGCACCGACTATGTGTTTGACGGGTCCAAGAAAACGCCCTATGAACCTGAGGATGCAGTCAATCCCATCAATGCTTATGGGCGCTCGAAAGCACAGGCCGAAAAGGGCATTCGCGAGATTCTTCCGAGCTGCTGTATTCTCAGGACGTCCTGGCTGTTCGGCGCGGTCGGCAGGTGCTTTCCCAACACGATTCTCGAACTCGCGCGGAAGCAAACGGCGCTGCGCGTCGTCGCCGACCAAATCGGCCGTCCGACCTATAATCGCGATTTGGCTCGCACGATTATCAAACTCGTGAGGAAGGATGCTCATGGGATCGTCCACGCGAGCAATGAGGGGGACTGTAGCTGGTGCGACTTTGCCCGAGAGCTCTTGCGCTCTGCGGCTCTTGCGAACGTGACGGTCGAAGCAGTCCACACGGAAGATGTGCCGCGGCCTGCTCCACGGCCCGAGTATTCCGCACTCTCGAGCGCGAGTCTGGAACGCTTCGGGATTCGCATGCGGCCTTGGCGCGAGACTCTCGCCGATTACTTTGCCGACCGCTTGAGGACTTCGAACGCCAGTCAACAGATTGCTCTGGAAACTCTCGCCGCCGGGCGGTTACGCGCAAAATCAGGAGAGGCTCAATGAAAGGTATTGTCCTGGCCGGTGGAACCGGCTCTCGGCTTCATCCGCTGACTCGAGTGACGAACAAGCATCTTTTGCCGATTTATAACAAGCCCATGATCTACTATCCTCTGCAAACCCTGGTGGATGCCGGGATAGACGACATCTTGATCGTTACCGGCGGTAGCAGCGCCGGAGATTTCTTGCGCCTGCTGCGGAACGGCAAGGATTTCGGGCTCCAGCAGCTCAATTTTGCCTACCAAGAGGGCGAAGGCGGAATCGCGGACGCCTTGCGCCTGGCGGAATATTTCGCTGGCGGCGAAAAGATCTGCGTAATTTTGGGAGATAACATCATCGAAGGCAGCGTCCGTTCAGCCAAGCAGAAGTTCGAGAAACAAGACCGCGGAGGAAAAGTGCTCTTGAAAGAGGTGACTGACCCCCAGCGCTTTGGCGTTCCTGTCTTCGACAATGCACGAATCGTGCGCATCGAAGAGAAGCCCAGGAAGCCCGCGTCGCCTTACGCGGTGATTGGAATCTATTTTTACGATCCAAGCGTCTTCGATCGCATTCGCACGCTCAAACCCTCCGGGCGGAAAGAGTACGAAATCACCGACGTCAACAACTCTTATCTGGTCGAAAACAATCTCACACACGAAATTCTGGAAGGCTGGTGGACCGATGCTGGCACCTTCGAATCCCTTTGGCGAGCCAGCAACCTCGTGCGTGAAAAAAGCGTGAGCGGCGCCGAATTTACGCGCTCATCCCACGGGGGACACTAGCCGTGCGCATTCTTGTGACCGGAGGCGCTGGATTTATCGGTTCCAATTTTGTCCACCAATTCCTGCGGGATCACCCTTCGGACCAGATCGTCGTCCTCGACAAGCTCACTTATGCGGGGAACCTGCGCAACTTGGAGGGACCCCTGCGGGATCCACGCGTACAGTTCGTCCGCTTGGATATTGCGGACCCTGCCGTGGCCGAAGTCGCCAAAAACTGCGATGCAGCAGTTCATTTCGCTGCCGAGAGCCACGTTGACCGGAGCATCGAGGACGCCACTCCGTTTGTCCGAACGAACGTCGAGGGAACCTGGCGGTTGATAGACGCATGCCGTGCCGGTCATGTAGGCCGGTTCGTTCATGTGAGCACGGATGAAGTCTATGGAAGCCTCGGGCCCGGAGAACGATCGACGGAAACCTCTCCGCTCGCGCCGACCAGCCCCTACGCGGCGAGTAAAGCGGCGTCCGATCTGTTGGTACTGTCCGCAGTCAAGACCCACGGTTTTCCTGCCATCATCACGCGCTGCACCAACAACTACGGTCCGTTTCAGTTCCCGGAAAAATTTATCCCCCTGATGATTTCTCAGGCGCTGGCCGGCCAGTCCTTGCCCGTCTACGGCGACGGACGAAACGTCCGCGACTGGATTCAGGTCACCGACCACTGCCGGGCGATAGACCTGATATTGCGAAACGGAAAAGAAAGTCAGATCTATAACATCGGCGGCGGATGCGAGCTGGAGAACATCACCGTTGCGCGAGAAATCCTCAGGACACTGAAGCAGCCCGAGAGTCTGTTGAATTTTGTCACCGATCGTCCCGCCCACGATCGCCGTTATGCCCTCGACTGCGCAAAACTGAATAGTCAGCTTGGGTGGGAGCCCGCTTGGAAATTCGATCGCGGTCTTGAGGAAACCATTCGTTGGTATCAGGAGAACTCCGCCTGGCTAGAGGAGACACGCAGCGGCGAGTATCAGAAATACTTTGAACGCCACTACGTCCGCAGAGGAGAGACCTTCGCTTCTTCCGTCAAGAGCCACAACTGATTCTTTTCAACGAAAAGGTCACACAGACGTTTTGCCACACTAGGGGGCAACTGCCGGATCACAGATTTCAGTGCAATTACTTGATGAGCGCTACTCCCCAATTCGATAAGCACGCCGCTACGTACGATGCCGAACTGAATCAGGCTCTGGCCGTAAGCGGCGAAGACAAAAATTATTTTGCGCTCGAAAGAGTCAACTGGCTGAAACGCTCTCTCCAACGGTTGCACGAGCTGCCCGGCTCCGCGATCGATTACGGCTGCGGCATAGGTGACACCGCGGCTCTTCTCCGCGACGCATTCGATTTGAATCTTGTCATCGGGCTCGACGTATCCCTCCCCTCGCTCCAGCACGCCCGCCTCCAGCATGCCTCGTCCAGCTGCGAATTCCTCCCCTTTCACGATTTTGTTCCCCAAGCAAACATGGACATGGTTTTTTGCAATGGCGTCTTTCATCACATCCCGGTAGCGGAAAGAGCTTCTTCCTTGGATTACATCCGGTGTTGCCTCCGGCCCGGAGGGTTGTTTGCCTTGTGGGAAAACAATCCGTGGAATCCTGGCACGCGGTACGTCATGTCGCAATGCTCCTTCGACTATGACGCGATTACGATTTCGCCTCCGCAAGCTGCGCGCCTCTTGCGAGCTCAAGGATTTCAAGTCATCAGCATTCACTTTCTTTTCTTTTTTCCGCGGTTCTTGAAGTTGCTCCGTTTTCTCGAGCCTTACTTTTCGCGAATCCCCTTGGGCGCACAGTATCAAATCCTCTGCAGAAAACCGGTCTCTTGACGGATTCCGCAAGTTAATCAGGAAGGAGCTTTCCCCACGAAATATCGCTCGGAAAAAGCGCTGCCCATCAGTGTTTCGATGGATCTAGTCGAGATCGCTCCGAAATAGAGTATTATTTTTCGGCGCGCTATGAGTGCACCTCAAAAAATGCCCCTGGTAGCATCGGCTTTGGAACACGCTGCCGTCGAGTTGTCTGTCGTCATGCCTTGTTTGAATGAAGCCGAGACCCTCCAGACCTGCATTGCCAAGGCACAGGAAACTCTGCGCGCCGCAAACATTCGCGGAGAAGTTATTGTTGCTGATAACGGCAGCACGGACGGCTCACAACAAATTGCGCTTGAGTGTGGCGCGCGGCTCGTCAACGTAAAGCAGAAAGGCTACGGAAGCGCTCTCCGAGGCGGAATCGCCGCGGCGCGAGGCGAGTACATCCTGATGGGGGACGCCGACGCCAGTTACGACTTCTCGCACATTCCGCGGTTCCTCGCGCAGTTGCGGGCGGGCTCGGACCTGGTGATGGGCAACCGCTTCCTCGGAGGCATCGCTCAGGGGGCCATGCCTCGGTCGCACCGCTACTTGGGCAACCCCGTGTTGACGTGGCTCGGGCGTCTTTTCTTTAATGCTCCCTGCCGCGATTTCTATTGTGGCTTGCGTGCATTCAAAAAGGACTCCTACGAAAAAATGGGTCTTCGCACCGCGGGCATGGAATTCGCCAGTGAGATGGTGGTGAAGGCCGCGCTTCTCGGGATGCGCGTCTCCGAAGTGCCCACGACTCTGTCACCGGACGGCCGCAGCCGTCCACCGCACCTGCGTACCTGGAGGGATGGCTGGCGCGGTCTTCGTTTCCTGCTCTTGTACAGTCCTCGATGGCTGTTTCTGTATCCCGGCATATTTTTGATGCTTGCAGGCACGATCGCCAGCGCCTTGCTAATCACCGGACCAAAGCAAATCGGCTCCGTCACTTTCGACGTGGACACTCTGATCTACTCCGTTATTTCTATCTTGCTGGGCTTTCAGGCCATCACCATCGCGCTCTTCGCAAAGGTATTCGCAATTTCCCAGGGGTTGCTCCCCGCGGACACCAAAGTTGATAAATTTTTCTCTTACGCCAGCCTGGAGAGCGGCCTCTTGGCGGGAGCGCTCATTTTTTTCGGGGGTTTGGGACTGTCTGTGTACGCGGTAATTTCCTGGCGCGCTCACCACTTTGGCCCGCTAAACACCGGCCAAATGCTCCGCCTGACGATGCCCGCCGCGGTCTCCATGACCCTGGGACTTCAGCTCTCGCTCGCCAGCTTTTTCTTGGGCCTGCTTCGCATCAAGCGCGAATAGCACCCCTGTCTCTACTCCAGAACTTCTCCGGCGCGCTGCCGCCTCTCCGCGCCAGAAATCCTCACAGCCTTCACCGGAATCAACTGCCCTCTCTTGACTCGAAAATCAAGTCCCCGCCAGCAAATCCGGTCGGAGAAGAAGCTGGCGACCCAAACTGCAAAACTTGCCGCATCTCGCAGCGGCGCCAGCCACCAGGCGCGCCGCACCACCGAATCCCGCAGTCCCCATACGCCCAGTGTCCAGTAGACCGCGCTCCGCAAAACGAGATAGGAAAAAATGTACAGTGCGGAAAGCATTGCAGACGGCGCGAAACCTGCCGCTAGAATTGTCCACGGCAAGCCGAAGGTGAATACCATTGCCGCGTGCCCCCCAGGACGCACATTCCGCAATCCGATGGTCCATCGCAGTTCGTGCCGCAGGAATTCACTCCATGTCTCGCTCGGATAAACCATCCAGACCGGCGCGGCAGCCAGCTCCACCCGGTAACCTCGCGCCGCAATCCGGTTCCCCAATTCAAAATCATCGACGTACCGGTTTGCCAGCGCCTCGAATCCGCCGATTGCTGCGAGGCGTTCTTTCGTCGTGGCCATTGTCGCGCCCAGCGTGAAGCGCACGCCCTCGAGTTTTTGTGCCAGCAAAGCGCTCGCCGCAAACTCCACCGCGGAACCCGCCCCATCCAGCAGCGCCCCAAAGCTCCCCGGTACCAGACTGCGGAAAAAAACCGTCACAGCTCCGACCTTCGGGTCGCCAAATGGCGCGGCCACATCACGCAAATAGTTTGTTTCTACCCGGACATCGCTGTCGCTGATCGCCAGCAGTTCATGGCTCGCTTCTTCAACTAGCCGGCACAATTTATTTACTTTGTTGCTCGCTCCGAGGCCGGGGGCGCCGACAAGCAGTCGAATTTTGCGATTTGGAAAATCCTGCTGGAGTTTCTCGATCACCGGCACAACCGGGTCGTCCGCTTCATTCACGCAAAACAGGATTTCATACTCCGGGTAGTCCAGCCGGCAAAAGCTCGCGAAATTCTCATAAGCCTCGCAGTCCAGCCCGCGAACCGGCTTCAGAATGCTTACTGGAGGTGTGTAGTTCGATCGTGCGCGTGGTTTGTGCTTCTGCCGCCCGAAATACAGCGCAGCCGCCCACAGCGTCAGGGCGTAATAAACCAGAGGCCCAAAGGCCAACACCAGTACAGCATCGCGAATGAACCAGAACCCCATCTACCTTCCATTCTAGTCGCTTCCGCGCAGAGTCTCGGGATGCAGATATGCGGATCGTTTGGCTACGATCCCCAATTTAGGAATATATAGTAACCTTCTTGCCGATGAGACACGCAGGAAATTCTCCGCACCGTCGCTTCATTCCCTCCCCACGGCGGCAGCATGCCCTCTGACTCCCCCGTCCACCCCCGCGCGCGCATCCATCTTGCCATTCTTTTCCTAGCCTGGCTGGCCGCCTATGGTACTGCTCTATTTCGGCCCGCGCTCCTCGATGACGCCGACTCCGTCCACGCCGAAGCCGCTCGCGAAATGGTGCTCAGCCACGACTGGGTTACTCTCCACGTCAATGGCATCCGCTATCTGGAAAAGGCGCCCCTCTTGTACTGGGCCGTAGCCGCCAGCTTTGAACTCTTTGGAATGCACGATTGGTCCGCCAGGTTGCCTCTCGCTATCGGCGTATTGGCTCTCCTTGTTTCGGTTTACTTTCTGGGTCGTCGCGCTTTCGGCGAAATCGCAGGGTTCTATTCGGCACTGGCTTCCGTCATCGCCTTGGGGCCGTATCTCTTCACCCGTTTCCTGATCCCGGACGTTCTCGTTAGTCTTTGGCTGATCCTCAGCCTGGGTTTCTTCCTCCGTACTTTCGAAGGCCCCGAGCCTTCGCGCCTCGCCTGCTGGGGTCTTGCCGCTTCCGGCGCCCTAAGCGTCCTCACCAAAGGCTTGATCGGTCTCGTCTTCCCCGCCGCCGCGATCGGTCTCTATCTCCTTTGGACGCGCCAGCTCCGTCACCTCCTCAAAATGCGCCTCGTTTCTAGTTCGCTGCTCTTTCTCGCCGTCACCGCGCCATGGCATCTCCTCGCGGGGCTCCGCAATCCCACCCAGGGTAATGTGCGCGGCTTTTTCTGGTTCTACTTCATCAACGAACACTTTCTCCGTTATCTGAACAAGCGAGTCCCTCGCGATTACGGCACCGTTCCCCTCTTGCTCTTCTGGGGACTTCTGCTCGTTTGGTTGTTTCCGTGGTCCGCTTTTCTGCCGCAATCCCTGGCTTCCGTGAAATTCTCGCGCCTGCGCGAGTCCGTGGATTCTCCCGCCGCGCGGGCCACGCTTGTTCTTCTCCTCGGCGCGTTTTTCGTTGTTCTTTTCTTCAGCTTCTCGACCCGCCAGGAATATTACGTTCTTCCAGCGCTTCCCGCTCTCGCGCTTCTTGTCGGGGCTTGGCTCGCGGAGGAGGAATCTTCGCCCGTCGGCTCCCGCCTCCGCCGATGGGGCAAAATCTCGTCCACTGTTCTCGCCGTTCTCGGTTTGCTCGGTGGCATCATCGCTGTCGTCCTCGCAATCGCTTCTCCGCCGGTCTCGCCGGGTGCCGATATTGCCAGCCTCTTGAATTCTGCTCCGGCCGAATCGCAACAATACGCGCTCTCCCTCGGTCACTTCCTCGATCTCAACCTCCGCGTGATGACGGTGTTCCGCGCCCCGCTTCTTCTCTTCGGGCTTTCGCTCTTCCTCGGTTCTGCACTGAACTGGCGCTTTCGCAGGCGCGATTCTCCCGGCCTTGGTAACTGGTCTCTCGCCGGAATGGCTCTCTGCCTCCTCTTTGCCATTCACATGGCGCTGGTCACCTTCAGCCCGCTTCTCACCTCCAAGCCGCTTGCCGACGCCATTACCCGCGTCTACCGGCCCGGCGACAACATCGAAATCAATGGCGAATATGAAGGTGGGTCAACTCTCAACTACTACACCGGCCTTCAGGTCCGCATCCTGAACGGACGCAGTGCAAATCTCTGGTACGGCTCCTGTTTTCCCGATGCTCCGCAAATATTTGACGATTCCGTTTCTTTCCAGCGTCTCTGGGCCGGGCCACAGCGCGTATTCCTCTGGACCGAGCTTGAGTCCCGGGACAATGCCCTGGCGGGAATCGATGGCGGCACGGTTTTCACTCTGGCCAGATCCGGCGGAAAGCTGCTGCTCTCCAATCGGCCCGTCCCATGAATACGGCGCCGATGAAAAGCTGCGAATCTCTTCCTTGATTCTTACATCCAAACCCCTGATGCGGACGTAGAATAGGATTGAGTCTATTTGTAGCCTCAGGGAGCAATGACAGATGCTTGTCCGGAAAGCCCCGGTATTGACCTACCGCGATATCACCCCGAAGTCTGTCTATCTCGATCGCAGAAAGTTCTTACGAGGGATGGGTATGGCAGGGCTTGCCGCTGCCGGTGGCAGGAGTCTGCTCAATTTACTGTCACCCCCGATCACTGCCCAGGCGACCTCCAAGCTCGCCGGTCTGGTCAAGAGTCCCTACGTCACCGATGAAAAGCAAACTCCCTACAACGACGTCACGCACTACAACAATTTCTACGAGTTTGGAACTGACAAGGACGATCCCGCGAAGAACTCGCAAAATTTCCGCACTTCTCCCTGGACCGTCTCCGTGGAAGGCGAAGTTGGCAAACCTCGCAAATTCACCATGGACGAAATCCTCAAGCTGGCCCCGCTCGAGGAGCGCATCTACCGCCATCGCTGCGTCGAGCGGTGGTCTATCGTCGTGCCCTGGATCGGGTTTTCCTTCAACGTGCTGGCAAAATCAGTTGAGCCCACCTCAAAGGCTCGTTACGTGGCCTTCGAAACTTTTTATGACCCGCGGCAAATGCCGCAAGCGAAGTATGGCGGCATCGATTTTCCCTATGTCGAAGGTTTGCGCCTTGACGAAGCCATGCACCCGCTGGCCTTGCTCTGCGTCGGCATGTACGGCGAAACGCTCCCCAATCAGGATGGCGCGCCCGTTCGTATAGTGATTCCCTGGAAATACGGCTATAAGAGCATCAAGTCCCTGGTCAAGATTCGCTTCCAGGAAAAAGAGCCTCCCACCACCTGGAATCGCTATTCTTCCCAGGAATACGGCTTCTATTCCAACGTCAATCCCAATGTCGACCATCCGCGCTGGAGCCAAGCCAAAGAGCGCCGCCTAGGCGACATCTTCATGCGCAACACGCTCATGTTCAATGGCTATGGCGACCAGGTCGCCAGCCTCTACAACGGCATGGACCTGAAGAAGTATCACTAGGTCGGGAATTCCGCGTGCGCCAGCTCCTCACCAGCAAGTGGACCAAAGCTGCCCTCTTCCTCATCTGCCTCGTGCCGTTCGCATCTCTCCTCTGGCGCGCGTTTCATTCGGGTCTTGGCGCGAATCCCGTCGAATTTGTACAGCACGCCACCGGCGATTGGACGCTCCGCTTTCTCGTCTTCACGCTCTCGATTACGCCGCTTCGAAAGCTTCTCAATCTCCCGGACTTGATCCGCTTCCGCCGCATGCTCGGCCTCTTCGCTTTCTTCTATGTTTGTCTGCACTTCCTCACCTACATCGGGCCGGACCAATCGTTCAATTTGGAAGGCATGTGGAAAGACGTTCAGAAGCGGCGCTTCATTACTGTAGGTTTTACTGCCTTCGTGCTGCTAATCCCGCTCGCCCTGACCTCCACCGCCGGCTGGGTCCGCCGCCTCGGCGGCCGCCGCTGGCAGATGCTCCACCGCGCCATCTACGTTAGCGCCGTTTGCGGAGTCATCCACTACTACTGGCTGGTGAAATCCGATATCCGCAAGCCGCTCTTCTACGCGGCGCTTGTCGCCATTCTTCTCGCCTGGCGATTAGGAAACTGGTTCTCGCGCCGTAGGCGCCAGCCCGTGCCGAGCTCCACCGCCCGCACCGTCACTGCCAGCGCTTCCTAGTGTGGCCGGGATTCCCAGTCTTTTGGGCCACGGTCGAGGATCTTTCCATACCGTTTGGGAGGAAAATCGTAATGGAGGCGTAGTCTGGGATCGCGTCGATCAGGGACCGTTCCGGCTATTTCCTTCTACTTGGTTTTCTGTTGGCCAGCGGTCTCCTGCAGCTGCTCTTCAGCCTTTTGCCAACTCGAATCGGGGTTGTATTTCTTCATAGCTTTGGCCAGAGTAGCAGTCTTCTCGCCGAGATCCTTCTCATACACTACACCGTCCTCGTTAACGATAAACGTCATCACGCCGGACGACCTGTATTCCGCTGGATAGGCCACGAAAGCGAAGCCTTCGGTCATCTTGCCGTTTACGGCGTAATTTTTCGCGTTGCCTGGGCCATTTTTTCCCTGATGAGTTAGGATGCGGAAATAGTAGCCGCGGTAAGGAGTCGGACCGCCATTTTGGCCCCCGGGGTAGCCCTCGGCAACGGCTGACGCCACCAGTGGCCCGATGGGGCTTTGGGGTTCGCCATCGGCAGCCTTCCAATAAAGGCCATTGCGTTGCCCTTCATCACTGAAGATTTTCTGCGCGTACTCGTTGTGCTGTGTGGAGCGGTATTCGTTTTCCGCCGCCACGAGTTCCCGGCAAACGCGAATGGTCGACATTTCATTGCGGCCAATTCGCCGGAACAAAATTTCCTTCTTGCCCGCCTCGGTGTCGAAATACCACGAATTATCTTTGCTCATGAGTGGTATCGGCGTGGGCCAATTCTTCGCGCCGATGTACAAGATAGTGGTTCCATCCGGTTCTTTCACCAAACGGTGCATTTCCTGATATTTCTGGACGAAATTAGCGCGGCTGTGGGCGTCCTCGATTTCGTCTCCCGACGAGACGATTTGCTTTCCCTCTGGTCCGAGGATATCGAGCATCGCTTCTTCGTCGTTGCTCTGAGCTGCCGTTGCGAGTGCATTGCTCGCGTTCTCCGGCGACGAAAACGTTTTCTGCCCTTGTTGCTGCCCCACGGAACGCACCGGAAAGCCCCCTGCCAACAAGATGCCCACAGCGGCCATTTCAAGAAGATTGGTCCAATCAAATTTGTCGAAGTTCAGCTTCGTTCGCTGCATATGACTTTTCTCCATTTCCGAATTTTGCAAACTACCGGGAACACAACGAAACTTCGATTAGTGTCGTCCGCCACCGCCTCCACGTGCTGCTCCGCCACCGAAGCTGGCACTTCCGCGTGACGAAAAGCTCTTTGTCTGTCCGCCATGGTCGTACCCGCTGAAGGCGCCCGAGCGCGTACCGCTTTGACCGCGGGGTTCAGCGTATCCTCGAGCGGCGTTATTGTTTCCTTCAAAAGGCCTGGCCGTCGCGCCAGAGCGGTTTTCAGCCCCGCCGCGGCCGACGGCGTTCGCGTTGGGGGGCCTGTTACTTTCATTGCTGCGGGCGCGATCTCCGCCACGCTCGCCGTTAAATCCGCCGCGCTCGCCTCCACCTCGGTAGTAATTGTTTCGGTTATAAAACGTATTGCTCCGAGAGTAATACCGATCATGATCATGAATTACGACTCTGTTATGCCAGTCGGATCCCCAATGATGCCAGCCCCAGCCATAACCTCCGAAGTAGCCGACTCCGAAGCCGATTCCAAATGAGAGGTACGGGCCGCCATACCAGATTCCGGGGTACGGATACCACCCCGGCCATGCCACGATCGGACCTCCGTAAACCAACCACGGATCATAAGCGGGGACATAAACGACTTCAGGGCTAACTGGCTCGATGATGATTGTCGAGTCGTGCGACGTTACAGTTTGCTGAGGCGTGGTATTAAGATTGCCGGCTTCTTGCGCCCGCTGGCGCATCACCTGCACGGCATCCATCACATCCTGCTCCTGGTTGTAGTAAGCGTCGCCGAGAGACGACGTCCACGAGAGGTTTTTGTCCATGTTCCCAAGGACGGATGGGAATACAGTGAGCGCCTTGACGCTCGGGTCCCAGGGTTGTTGGTCCACAGCCTGACCCAAAGCGTCACCCTTCAAATCAGGATGTGCTTGCACCCATCTGTCGGCCTCTACGACTTGCTCGGGAAACGTGGACGCCGCCAGGATCTGTGCCACAAGCGAATCCGGATACAGCGCAATCGGCGCTACCAACTGCTGCAAATTCTCGGGCGTCTGTTGCGTGTATTGCCGGGCCTGTGAGCCCTCCGCCTCCGCCGGGGCTTGCGCGTCTTGATCGCTCGACAGTTTCTCAGGCCAACTGGCTGGGCGTCCGGCGCTCGCTCCCCAGGCGGAGGCAGAGAGGAGTGCCGTAATAAATAAACCGCCTATCGCCTTTCGCTGTAGTTTTCGCATTGCACTTGTGCCTCATTCCGTTAGATGCGGAGTTCTGGCCACCGGTGCAGTCGTAACATGTACATACAAAAGGCGATAGCGTAAGGCTGAGCCAAGGTGGCTCGACGACGCGTGTGACACTACTCCTGAGGAGGCAACAATTAGGGTAGCTGTCTCAGTTTACAGAGGTGGTACCGTCAGTGCTTGAGGTTGATTTGTCTTCCAATTCCAAACCCCAGAAATGCGGCGCCGGCGTGAGAAATTCGATCCCGACTCGCTGCCCCTTCTCCCCCGGATCGCCCAGGTAGACGATTCGGCATTCCAGTTCTTCTTGCGTCTCCGGGTTGCTGATGACCAGCATCTCCCCATCCTTGACTTCATGCTTCAGAAGCAGCAAGCCGCCGTGCGCATTGACGACCACGGTCTCGCAAGTCTCACGGAATTTGCGGCCATTATGGCTGCGCCCCTGCGCCTGCACCCGCATTCTGTGAAACACCCGCGAGCTGCGCCGCGGGCTTATAGATGTCGTTTCGCTCATAACGCCATCTTCAAACGCGCCCGTCATAGGGTCAATTGCCTATAGGTACAGGTGTTCCCCATCCGCAACTCAGCGGAAGACCGCTGGCGGCTACGTCTTCTGTAAGCGCCGTAAGTGGGCAAGCAATCCCGATTCGGCAGCCCTTGTAGACTTCCCAGAACCCCGTTTCTAGCCCGCAGTTCGCACTTGTCCGGTAATCCGGACGGTCTCAATGGATCGAGGCAACACCAACTCGAAACCTCCTTGTAGGGTCTCAACAACTAAAAGTCGTTCGCCAGCTTTGATTCAAGCGGAACACCACCCTGGCTAGGTCTTAAATGAGTGCAGGCGGACAAATCGGTTCACTAGGGGGGAAGTATTGTCGGATCAACTGATTAGATGGTGTTGCATCGACCGGTTGAGCTGGCCCGACTTATCAGGCACTTGGACGCCATCGAGCGCCTGGAAGCTTCAAACTTGGTTTATACTCATGATCGAACCAGAACCTAAGAAAGTGCTGTACTCAATCTCAGTGGTCCCGAAAAAGAATGACTGTCATCATGCTCGGTCACTCCAAACGCGCTGACTCGAAAAAGTAGCCACTGAATTCCTGAGGAGGGTGAAATGTCCAGACTACGATCCTTTAGCTTTTCAGTACTTCTCTGCTTTGTGCTGCCGATTGCTGCCGCACAGGTGGCCGAACAACCGAAGCCCCAACTCGATCTGCCGGTGCAGTACGCTGCGGTCGCAATCGGCCAGAGTGGTCCCGCGGCTGGCAAGAGCTTTGGCATGAGCATATACATCGACGCAGTGAGCAACGACGGGGAAGTCGAGGAGCTTGTAGGAATCCTGAAACACAAGGGCCAGGACGGCCTGGTAAAGGCGCTCGACAACTTGAAGGACAAGGGCCGCGTCGCTCCGACCGGCACCGTGGGTACAGGCATGCGTGTGCTCCGCATCAACCCAACCAAGGATGGCGGGCAGCACATCATGCTGCTGACCAACCGCCCAATCTCTTTTGGCGAGTTGTACAACGGCACTCGCTCCCGCGACTATCCCTTCGGCATCGTCGTCCTTAACGTCGACAAGGATGGCAAAGGGACGGGGTTGTTCGATCCACTCTGCAAAATGAAGTTCAACAAGAAGAATGAGCTCGAGGTTGAGCGCTACGGCCAGAGGCCGTTCCGCCTCGTTAACGTCTATCGGCAAAAGTAGGCGCGCGCAGCCGACCCCACACCATCCCGCAGTAATCCACATGCCTGATTAACGCGGTAGCCGGACAAATGGGTACTAGGAGGAACTTGTCCGCTAATCCGACTTATCAGGACCCACTAAAGAAAGGGAGCAATCTCATGACGCGAATCACGAAAATCTTGTTTGTGTGTGCGATCTGGCTCGGCTTTCTTACCGGGCGCGTGGTAGCGGGAACTCTCCGGGGATTGTGTCCGGATTACGGCGTACTCGGAGTCGAAGCGCTCCAATCGGTGGCGAAGGAAGTCATTTCTACGTGTAGCCGACTTATCGTCCATTTGAAAGCTGTTCACCTTTAGAACCCCATGCCGGACCCGTAGAAGCGGATGACCAAGACCAGCGCCGCGTGAAGCTGGCTTTGGAATGGCACCCTCGGGTCCCCCATCGTCTATGGGCGGCACTTGCTGTGTTTAGGGAGTCGACGGTCACTTGAAAAGGTTAGCTAGCAGGTGAAGCATGCTCCAAGTACGCCACAATAGACTTTTTCGCTCTCGGACGTCCAAGTTGAAATCGGAATAGAGTCATTCTGGGAAACCGATTCGTTCGAGCAGTTTTTGATATTTCTGCTCTTGATGAAGCGTATCGAAACTGCGATCAACCTTTAGAAACAGAACTTCGAACGCGTGCTCGGCCACAGCGCGATCAAGCATCTCCAGCGCGTTACTTTTGTCATCCAAGACCGCGTACAACTGTGCCAGGCCGTATGGCGAAACGTAGGGGTTTGCGCTTCCCAACTGAAGATCACGAAGCGCTCGCCGCGCTGCCTCGCGGCGCCCCGCAATCGCATAAGCGCGAGCCAATCCGACGGCCATTAGACTCGCTCCGTGCGTCAGATTCTTCGCGGTTTTGAGATGGGCAATCGCCTCATCGTACCGGCCGACCTGCGTTAGCGCCGCGCCGAGAAAATAATGCGCTGGCGCGAATTGAGGATCGAGCCGGATCACTTTGTCATACTCTTCGATCGCCCGACCGTACTGTCGCGCGTTGTGATAGGCGAAGCCTAGGAGCGTATTGACAATGAGGGACAGCGGGTCCAGATGCCGAGCGCGCTCCATTTCCCCGATAGCTTCTGCGCTCCGGGCACCATGCATCAGGAATTCGGCGTAGCTTTTGTGTGCCACAGCCGAATTCGGATCTAGCTCGACGGCACGGTGGAATTCCCGCTCCGCATCTGCCCATTTCCATTCGTATACGTGTTGCGCTTCGGCAAGGGCCGTATGTGCCTCCGCGAGATTTTCGTCGAGTTCAAGTGCACGGAGCGCTGCGGCCTTGGCCTTTGGGTACGCATCCCCAGGCTTCATGAGGAGCCAGCCCGCGGACACCAAATACGAGTTGGCAAGGCCTGCATAGGCTCGCGCATACGAAGGATCGCCCCGAATCGCCGTCCGGAAGTATTCTAAGCTTTTGTGCAGGCTCCGCTCTGAACGCTTATTCGCCTCGTAAAGGCCCATTAGATAGGCATCATAAACCTTAGGATCAGGGAGGGAAGGTGTACGCCGTCGGCGGTCGGGCGAGACTTCGAGCACGAGAGAGCGTGCAATCCGCCCGGCAACGTCATGCTGAATCGCCAACAGATCTGCTACTCTGCTCTCGTAAGTTTCTGCCCACAGGCTGGCCTGGTTCTGTGCACGAAACAGACGTGCATTGATCGCGACGTGAGTGTCGGACCGACGCACGCTGCCTTCGAGCACGTAATCAACACCGCCGAGCTCGCGTGCAATTTGCGGAAGCGGCTTCTGCGTTCCGCGGTAGCTCATCGCTGAGGTGCGTGCGATGACGGCAAGTCCCTGCTGATACTCTCGCCCGAGCAACGTAATCATTTCGTCAGTCAGCCCGTCGCTAAAGTATTGCTGTGTGGGATCACCGCTCAGGTTGTCGAAAGGCAGGACGAGCAGCACGACAGGGTGCGCCCCCAATACAGCGACTGGCATGGGCTTTACCCGAAACGCATAAACGCAGACCAAAGTCAGCGCGAGTACCAACGCCCCCGCAATCACCGCCATCCCCGAAGATGGGCGCGAAGCCGGGGTGGGTTCGGCGTGTATGGTTGGGCTGTCCGCCAGGATCGGAATTGCCGCCACCTGCCCGGCTGCCGTCGCAACAGACCTGCACTGGAGGCTCACGACCGGGGCCAAGAAGCGATAACCCTGGCGGGGGATCGTCTCGATAAAAATTGGGCTTTGTGCCGAATCGCCCAGGACCTGGCGCAGCTTGTTTACCGTTGTTTTCAGGTTGGCGTCAAAATTGACGAACGTGTCCGCCGGCCAAAGCCCGCAACGCAGTTCCTCACGGGTGGCGATCTTGCCTGCGTGCTCGAGCAGGAGCACGAGAAGTTGGAATGATTTTTCCTGAAGCTTGATCTTCGAGCCCTGCTTTCGAACCTCCCTGTCGGCGAGATTAACCTCAAAAACGCCGAACTGAAAACGCCGCACTGCCCCCTGGGAGTCCTCCGCCAGGCTGCCTGGCGCGCTGCCTTCGAGGGGTTTCGTATCGGATGGCATTGAATTGCTGAGTATAGCGCCTCAGCGAGCGAACGGAGCACAAAACAGAACTTTCCGAATGACCCCGAATTCGCCGAATTGAAGTTGTAGCCCCATGAACGACTACGGGAAATGCGAGTGAAACCTACGGAATATGGAAGTTAGTAGGCCAGGCGACCCGTTGTGCTTTCCTGCCTGTCCCGGCCGCTCGACTAACCGACTTGCGTTATCTCCGGGTTCGATAGGTGCCTGCAGGTTTACTTCCGATTTACCTACAAATTTCTGGGCAAAAGCTTCAAAGGAGTTTGATGTGCAGGATCATCACTCACCACCCCGGTCACGAGCACGGATCGAAAAACTCTTAGGGAGGTTTCCCATGAAACAGTTCGTCGGAAAGGTTGAACTCCGCATGGCTTTGCGTGGTTTCTTTATCGGGCTGTTGTTCCTCGGACTCGCTGTGGCCGCATCGGCACAGCGCTACACCGTAAATAATTTGACGGCGGATGTCACCGGCATTGCGGCGAACACTGATCCCAACCTCATCGGTTCTGTTGGACTATCACGTGGGATCATCGGCAAGTGGTGGGTGCCAAATTCTGGCTCGGCGACTGCTACGTTGTATGATGGGAGCGGCGTTGCGAGCTTTCTCGTGGTGAATCTTCCGCCGGTCCCGGGCAGTTCGACGCCCCCTCGGGCGACTGGCACGGTGTTTAGCGGCGGCATTTCCGGGTTCAATGTGTCTCCATGGAACCCATCGCTTTTCATGTTCGTGACGCTTGACGGAACAATTCTCGGCTGGAATCCCAACGCGAATGTTTTCAATGCGATTGTGGTGGTTGACCACCACGGAAGAGCATCATACACGGGAATGACGATTGCGGAGGTCGGGACCTCACATTACCTGTACGCCGTGAACGCACTGACAGCTGGTATCGAGATCTTCGATACAAACTTGCAGATGGTATCCCTCGGTGATGACGCGTTTCAAGACCCAGGTCTCCCAAATGGCTTGATCCCTTTCAACGTACAGAACATCGGGAAAGACGTAGTCGTTACATACCAGCGCCGACAAGCGTATGACTCGGACGGACCACAGGGCTGGGTGGCGATCTTTGACGCCCGCGGCCACTTTCTCTCGCGGCTACAGCCAGGTCCCTGGTCAATTGCGCCGTGGGGTGTGACATTAGCACCGCACGATTATGGCGAGTTCAGCCACATGATCCTCGTGGCCAACCACGGCAGCGGACAAATTGCTGCATTCGATCCCTTCACCGGCAGGTTCGCCGGGTTCATGCTCGACACGAACCAGAACGTGATCAGAATTGATGGGCTGTGGGCATTGGCCTTCGCAGACGGTGGAATCGCTGACTTCACAACGGTAATGGGACCCTACAACGCATGCTATTTTACGGCGGGAGCGCAAATGGGACGGCATGGGCTGTTTGGCAATATTGTTCCCGTCGATTCGGATCAGACCCACGACGAGGAATAGAGCCTCGACGTGGCTTGACGGGTGGAACGGACGTAATGGAGCCAGTGCCTGATTAACGCGGTGATCTCAATGGGTCGACGCAACACTACCTCGAAATCTACTTGCGGGGGGCTCAGCAACTAAAAGTCGTTCGCGAGCGTTGACTCAAACGGAACACCGCCCTGGCTAGGTCTGATTGAGTTCAACTAGCTAGATCAGTTCTCTAGGTGGAAGTATCGTCGGATCAACCGATTAGACGGTGTTGCATCGACCGGTTGAGCTGGCAGCGCTAATCGGACAAGCGTCCTCTACCTTCCGGTGCACGGACTGAACAGGGGTTAGTCGCGGGGCCAGGTAATGGTTCACTTCGCACTCGACGGATTGAAGTGGAGGGTGAACGAACATCCGAGTAGCGTCACGCGCACTTTGTAGTCCGCCACAAGGTATATGAACGGCGCGATGGCGGTGCCCGTGCGTTGCACTGTCACCTGCTCAGGTTCAAGCTGAATCTCATGGCTTTTGGCTTTGCGGATCACGGCGTCACGCAGCTCGTCATCCGTACTGAAGGAAACCAATCCGATTCGGGCGCCCGCTTGTGCCGCAAGGTCAACCAGGTCCCCGTGGAGCTCAAGGTTGGCCAGTACGCACGAAGTAATCCGCCAGCCTGCGATGATGGCCAACGCAAGAACAGCTAGTCCGAGGATGAGTTTCACTTTCCCCATCGCGCCAACCCGTGATTCGGCTTACCGGAGACGATTCCGAGCGGATCACCGCCTACACGGAAGGAAATCTTGCCACTCTCGTAGTAGGGGCTGCCACTGGACGCATAACAGGCTTCCGAAACATGAGAAATTGATCGCTTTTGTAAACAGCCTGTTAATCAGCGGCCGGGCAGGGGGCCCCGCATCAAGTGCACGTCATCAATCCAGACTCGTCCTTTTCCCTGTACCACCAGGTTGAGCCGAATGAGATCCGGCTTTTGCCCTGCCTGCAGGAAAAAAGGAGTCGCGACAGTCATCCAGCTCATGGTTCCGGTGATGGGACGATCCAGCCCGCGGGAGAAGAACTCACCCTTGCCAGGAATGCGGACCCACATCTCCAAAAAGGCCTTTCCATCCAGGTTCTCTGACTGCAAGCTGGCCTGGTAGATCAGGGTTGCATTTTCGACCCCGACGTCGGTGACCTCAAACAGTGGCACCGTTACCGGCTCCTTGGCCTCGACTCTCAACGAACCTTTTCCGTCCGCCGAGATCTTCGGGTCGAAGCTAGCCCCGGTAGTCGCACGTACCCCTTCCAGGTTGTCCAAGGGGAAGTGCTTCAACTCCACCGCTGCCGTCTTCGGCGCTGGCCCTGACGTGCATGCACTCGTCGCAAGTCCTATCACAAGCGCCAGGAGACTGTTTTTCATGGTTCCTCTTCGCAACTCGCTGTCAGCCGGTATCAAACTCGCCGATTGAGCTGATTTGAGCATAGATCCTTGGTCGACGCTAGTGCCTGGCTAACGCGCTTACCGGACAAGTGAAATTGCCCCCAGGGAACTAGCGGCACTTGTCCGGTAACCCGACTTACCAGGAGTTAGGCCGCCGCTGCCAGCCTGGATAATTTGTGATATGGCGATTCACCGGCATCTGCTTCGATGTTGAAGCAGTCACCAACCACGCATAGCCGTGCACAGACTAAGGTCAGCGCTACGGCGGCAGGCCCAAGCGTTTCAGCAAATCGTCAAAGCGCGGGTCGGAGCGCAGCGGGTCATAGAAGGCAGCGACTTTGAGTGCCAGGAGGTATGTGGAGCGCTCCTTGAATGCTTCCTCCAACGCTGAGAAGGCGGAGTCTTTTTCTCCAAGTCCCGCATAAATGATGGCCGGAAACAAGGCGCTGACATCCTCGCGCTTCGCGCGGGCTTGCAATTCACCAAGAATTTGTCTGGCGCGGCCCTTGGCGCCCGACAGTGCGTACGCTTCCCCCAACACTGCGGCGTTAAATGGAGCGCCGTCCAATCGCCTCGCCGTCTCCAGGTCAGCTAGAGCCTCTCGCCACTTTCCCTTCTGCACATAGGAAAGACCTCGATCAAAATAGGCCCAAGCGAAGTTTGGCTCAATTTCAAGCGTTCGATCCGTTTTGTCTATGGCCTCATCGTACCGCCGTGCCAGATAAAGATACTGTCCTTCAGCCTCCCGTATGGTCACTGACAAGGGATCCAATTGCTTTGCAATTGCGTTTTCACGAAAGCACTGCTCGAAACGCCCCCTCACCACCAAGCTTCCGGAATACCAGTGATGCGGGGTTGCGTCATTGGGGTCCAGGGCCATGGCCAGCTTGAACTCCCGTTCGGACTCCTCCCAATGCCAGTCGCGATTCTGTGCAATCAGTCCCAGAATGGCATGCGGTTCGCCCAACGTAGGGTCAATCGTAAGTGCTTTGTTTGCCGCGATTCGAGCCTGAAGGCTTACGGCTTGGAGTGAACTGCCGTTGGCGGCCATCAACAAGTAAGTTTCCGCCAAACCCGTGTACGCCAAGGCGTAGTTCGGGTCGGCCGCTATCGCCGCACGGAAATACTTCTCCGCATCGTGGTACCCCGCTGCGGTGCGCCCGCCCAGGCTATAGCGCCCGAGAAGGTAGACGTCATAAGCCTCTGGAGTGACGGGATGATTGCGCCCCGCGCGGTTTCGCGGCTCCAGGGCGAGCCGCGATTGGATTTCTGCAGCGACTCCCGCGGTCACGTCATCCTGCAGCGCGAAGAGGTCCTGCAAACTGTGATTGTATTCTCGCGCCCATAGGTGACTCTGGTCTTTCACCTGAATGAGCTGTGCGGTAATGCGCATACGGTTTCCATCGCGCCGCACGCTGCCCTCAAGAATATATTGCACGCCCAGTTCACGGCCGATCTGGTCCATCCGCTCGCCGCCGTGTTTGTATCCCATGACCGAAGTTCGCGCGATAACCCCCAGACGTTCCGGTTGCAACCGCCCGAGCTGGGTGATCATTTCCTCGGTTACGCCGTCGGTTATGTACTCCTGCTCCGGGTCGCCGGTGAGATTCTGGAATGGCAGCACCGCCAACATGATCCTGCCAGGGGGTGCGAGAGCGGGGGGATGGATCCGACGCCAGGCTAAATAGATCGCCACCAGAAAAATCGCGAGTAAAGCGACAACCAAAGCGGAGCGCCATGGAGGGGAACCTGTAGCGTCAACGCTCGGCTTGGGTTGCACACTTTCTTGCACGCGCTCCACGGCCGCAATGAAGCGGTAACCACGGCGCTGCAGAGTCTCTATGTACCGGGGCCGCTCAGCACTGTCCGCGAGAGCGGCACGGATTTGGTTAATGGAGAAATTGATGCCATGCTCGAAATCGACGAAGGTCGAATCACTCCATAGGCGCCTCCGGATTTCTTCGCGGGTTACCACCGTCCCAGTGCGCTCTGCCAGCAGCAGGAGTAGACGGAATGGCTGGGGTTGCAGCTTTATGAGCATGCCCGCTTTCCGGAGCTCGCCGGCACCAGCGTCCAGCTCGAACGGGCCGAACCGAATCCTGCCTGAGGTGGGCGTGAGAGGTGGCATCAACCCTAGTTAACTTAGACGGGGGACAATACTCGGATTCTAACAACCTCGCTGCCAAGCTGACAGCAAAATCTCTTCATCGCACGCCCAATAAATCCTTCTTTTTCAAAAACCTGGCCCCTTACCAAGAACTAACCCATTGCGTACGCTCTCCGCATTGACGCCTCGGCGAGCCTACCCTAATTTGCCCTCACGCGTCATCCCCAGTCCTTTGCGGCTGTGAATGCACGCAAAAAAATGCTGCTGGCCATGATCGATTCCCGCTCCGTTTTGCGCATGTGTAAGTAGGAAGGCTCACTAGAGGTGCCGCGAAGGCTTGGGGAGGCATTGTGAAAAAATCTCTGCTGTTCTTACTCTCGATCTGCGGCTTGTGTCTCCTCAATGGATGCGGGGGTGGCGGGACTTCCACGACGCCTCCGCCGGTGGCCACGCACTTTTCCGTCACCTCGGCCAGCGCAACGCTAACCGCCGGGGTGGCTTTCAATATCACGGTCACCGCACTCGACGACTCCGGCCAGATGGTCAGTACCTATTCCGGGACGGTTCACTTCACAAGTTCAGATGGCCAGGCTGCGCTTCCGGCCGATACCTCGTTAACGAACGGGACAGGAAGCTATTCAGCCACCCTGAAGACTGCGGGCCGTCAAACCATCACGGCTGCGGCCACCATCGCTGGCACTTCCAACTCGATCACCGTCAGCGCCGCCGCGCCAAGTCAATTTTCCGTCACCGCAGCCACCACCGCGTCTCTCACCGGGGCCACCTTCAAGTTCACGGTGACCGCGCAGGACGCCTTCAAAAACACTGCCGCCAGCTACGCCGGGATGGTTCGCTTTACGAGCAGCGATACTAATACCAAAACCGTTTTGCCAGCAAATTCATCACTAACAAGCGGCACGAAAGATTTCTCGGCGGTTCTAGAGACCGTCGGAAACCAATCGATCACCGCCACGGACACGGTTACGCCCTCCATTACAGGAAGTTTGAGTTCCATCGCTGTCACCGCTCCCGCCGCGCTCGAGATTACCAATGTAGCGCTACCGGACGGCGCCGTTGGAATTTCCTATCACGAACATTGCGTTATACCCTCAGGCCGCGGTTGCCAGGAGGTTTCCGTGAATCCTCTAGAAGCCACAGGTGGGGTGCCACCCTACTTGTGGAGCTGGGCTGCCGCGCCAGGCTCATCACTGCCAGCTGGCTTGGGTGTCTCGAGCTTTTTTCATTGCCAGGTACGCAACCAGCTGATTCCTTGTGCCGCTATCGACGGTACGCCATCGGCGGCCGCAACCTACAGCGTCGTCCTCACGGTGACGGACTCAGCGACTCCCGCAGCACAAAAAAGCCGGTTCTACCCCATCACCATCGTTCCGAAGCTGGTGATCACTTCCGGCACGCCCCCCGACGGCGTCATTGGAACGGCGTACAACTTTACGTTTACAACCAGCGGCGGAAAACCCCCTATCACCTGGGGCTTCTCCACAGGAACACTGCCCGCAGGACTGAGTTTGGATGCCAGCACAGGCGTCATCAGCGGAACCCCAACCACGGCCGAACTGGATAATTTCCGGGTGCTTGCGACGGACTCGGGTGGCCAACAGCAAATATTTCTAGGAGATTACAGTATCTCGGTGAACCCTCCCGCGGTGAACAACGCCGAGTTGAAAGGCCAATATGCGTTTTCGTTCCAGGGAGCCGAACAAGGGCCGGTGGACATCGTCGGCAGCTTTACCGCAGATGGAGCGGGAAATCTGACGAGTGGCCTCCAGGACGTCAATCGCCCCTCAGGTGTGACCGCTTCTCAGGCCTTCCTAGGGACGTATGAGATCTACGCGGACAATCGCGGGAGATTCAATCTAAAGACCTCACCCGGAGGATCTGATTTGGGGACCTTCCGGTTCGCCGTAGGCTCCTTCAATGCAGGAGTGGCGAACAAGGCGCGGTTCATCGAGTTTGACCCCACAATTACGCGCGGCGGGGGCGTCATCGAGAAACAGGACCCCACTGCCTTTTCGACCGCAAAGATCACAGGGGACTACGCCTTTGGTGTTTTGTATGCCCTTTCCGGCGCTGCGGGCAGGTTTACCGCGGCAGCCGGCAACATTACTACAGGCAGCCTGGACGAGGACAACCAAGGTACGGTGAACTCCGACGCGTCGTTCACAGGCACGTATAGCGTGGCTGCAAACGGCCGCGGCACGTTGACCCTGAATGTCGTGGGCTCGCCGAATCCGGTGAATGCCGTTTTTTATGTGGTTTCTTCCGGTGAACTACAGCTGATGAGTAGCGATGCGCAGAGCGTAAACCCCTTGTTTGCGGGGACGGTACTGCAGCAAAAAGGGGCAGGAACATTCTCGAACGCGTCACTGAACAGCGCCAGCGTTATCGGTTTGCAGGGACCCAACAACGCCGCAGGGAACGACGTAGTGCTGGGTATATTGAGTATCCCCAGTGTGGGCAACTTCACGCTCGCTGCCGACGAAAACAACGCTGGAATAGCGGGAACGCTGAACCAGTCGGGAACATACACGGCGGCGGCCAATGGCCGGGTGACTGTTACCGGGACTACCCATCCACTGGTCTTGTATCTGTTGGACACAAACAAAGGGTTCGTCGTAGGCACGGACAGCAACGCCTCAACCGGCTTCTTCGAACCGCAAACGGGCGGGTCGTTTTCCGCCGCGTCGGCAAAGGGAAGCTTTTTCCAGGGTCCCGTCACACCGGGGGACACGTTCGCTCCCTCCTACGATTCCGGAGTGGCGACGTTTGATGGAGTCAGCAACTTCACGGGGACTACTGATTCAAACAGTGCCTCGTCGGGGTTGTTACAGGCTCAGGGTTCTACGGCGGGGTATGCGATCGCAATGAGCGGCCGAGGGACGATCGGCAGCACTATCATCTATCTCATTTCTCCGACGAAATACATGTTCATGGATCCAGCGGTCGGCATAACGCTATTCTCGATTGGCGTTGGCGAGAAATAGGCGCCGAATAAGGGCCCCAAACTTATCTAACCGAAGACGCAAAAGCGGTGGATTGCAATCCTAATGCCCGATTAACGCGCTAACCGGACAAGTGAAATCTTGCAGACTTTCCCGAAGTCCTGATCTGGGATGTTAGCAGTGCCTGGGTCATAGGGTCGTGAGGCCGGCATTTCAGGAAATGACCCAGTGCCAGGAACCCGATTGCTTGTGCGCAAACCCGTGGCGGCCCTAAAATAGGAGAGCGGCCGCGGCAGGTCATTCGCAGCTCCCTATTCATTCCGCAGCCGCCAACATTCGTTTCGCAATTTACATTCTCAACCTGGAAAGGACTCATCTCTTCTGAGCGCCCGACATGAACCTTGCTGAATTTATAGAAGGTCGCCGCGAACAGCATCTCGCGGAGCTTTTCGAATTTCTCCGCATTCCCAGCGTCAGCACCAAGAGCGAGCACAAACCGGACGTCGAGCGTGCCGCTCGCTGGGTGGCGGACCACCTCACCGGAGCAGGATTTAAAACGGTTCAAATCATTCCCACAAATTTCCACCCTCTGGTTTATGCCGAATCTCTCGAAGCGCCCGGCAAGCCCACGGTTCTTTTTTACGGACACTACGATGTCCAGCCGGCCGAGCCGCTCGAGCTCTGGACCTCGCCCGCATTCGAACCCACCGTGCGCGACGGCAACCTCTTCGGCCGCGGCACCGCCGACGACAAAGGCCAGGTGCACATCCATTTGAAAGCGTTCGAATCGCTGCAAAGAGTAAACGGAAAACTTCCCATCAACGTCAAAGTCTTGATCGAAGGAGAGGAGGAAGTCGGCAGCGTCAGCCTGTGGGACTACGTCCAGAAAAACAAGGAAAAATTGCAGGCCGACGCTCTCGTCGTTTCCGACACTTCCATGTTGACGAAAGACGCGCCTTCCATCACTTACGGTTTGCGCGGACTCAACTACTACCAGATCGAAATCACCGGCCCTGCCCGCGACCTTCATTCCGGCGTTTATGGTGGCGCGGTCCCGAATCCCCTCACCATTCTCGCGGAACTCTTCGCCAAGCTGCACGACAAGAATTTCCGCGTGGCCATCCCGGGCTTTTACGATTCCGTCGCCAAACTCTCCCCCGCGGAACGCAAAGCCTTGAACTCCTTGCCGTGGAGGAAAAAAGATTTTGAAAAAGCCGTCGGTGCTCCTGGCTATGCGGGTGAAAAAAGTTGTTCCATCGTCGAGCAGCTTTGGACGCGGCCCACGCTCGAACTCAATGGTGTTTGGGGAGGCTACACCGGAGAAGGCGCAAAGACGGTTATTCCTTCAAAGGCCTATGCAAAATTTTCCACGCGATTGGTTCCTGATCAGGCTCCGGAGAAAATCGCCAAGTCCGTCGAGAAGCACATCCGCAAACTTTTGCCCAAGACCGTGAGCTGCAAATTCGAAGTCCTCAGCACGGGCAAGCCCTGGGTTGCGCCATTCCATGCGCCGATTTTCAAAAAGGCGCAGGCGGCTCTCGAAAAAGGATTTGGCAAGAAAGCAGTCTTCATCCGCGAAGGCGGTTCGATTCCCTTCGTCACTCAGATGCACGACACCTTTAAAGTTCCGTGTGTTCTGATCGGTTTCGGTTTGCCGGATGAAAACGCCCACGCTCCCGACGAACACATTTTCCTCGAAAATTATTTCAATGGAATCAAAGCCATCGCCTACTTTTACGCCGACCTCGCCACATTATAGGCGCAGCAGAATTTAACCGGAAATATTAGTGGCACGATGCATCGCATCCTCGCGCCGGGCCGCACGTAAAATCAAGTCGTGGTGATTTGCGAGCGGCGCATACGCAATAGATGACGGCGCCTTTGCAAGTTGGGGGAGCTCGCTTCTGTTCTTGCTCCTTTGCTCAGTGAAATTCGGAGGAAACACAGCGCGAACAACGCCCGGTGGAGTGTCAAAGTGCCCGCAAAGCCTTGTTTTAGGCCCTGATTCGCGCGTACCCCGAAAAAATATGCATTTTTCCGGCATTTTTTACGATTTTTCCTTGCGTTCCTTTACCACTTTGGCTATAGTCCCGAGCGGCCCGGGACTCCCGAAATAAAACAGGGAAAGTGAGCTCGCGGCCCGCCCCGGTCTCACCGGGGCCGATCGACAAATCAGGAGGATAAGCAGACTAGATGGCCAAGCCGATGAGCAAATCCAAAATCGTGTCGCACATCGCCGAAAAGGTCGGCACACCAAAGAAAACCGCAGTTCTCTTTTTTGAAGAGCTCTTTAAACTCGCGGTCAGAGAATGCAAGGGCGCAGCGGGCAAATTCGTAATTCCGAACATTGGCCGCGCGGTAAAAGCGCACCGCAAAGCGCGCATGGGCCGCAACCCCCAAACGGGCGAGGCGATCAAGATCAAGGCCAAGACCGTGGTTCGTCTGCGCGCGGCGAAGGCGTTTAAGGACGCGGTCCTCAAGTAGATTCCTCAGCACAGGAGGAATCAAGCCCCGGCACAGCGCTCAAGAATGGGCTGCGGGCCGATCTAAAGTTCCGCGCATCGCCACTTCCGACGAGGCTACGCGCCAGGGCAGGTGTCTCGGTTGAATTTGCCCCGGCAGCCTGAGTACATCAGGCTGCCGGGGTTTTTCTTTCGCATCCGAAATTTTCACGCCACAATTTCACGCGGCGATTTCCTGCTGCGACGCGGCGGCTAAAGCGTTTTTACGTAAGCGATTACGTCCTTGATTTGCCCGTCATCCAGGTTGTCCTTGAACGGCGGCATCAGCGCGTCGCCATTTTCGATCCAGTTCTTCAGGTTTTCATCGGTGACTTTGTTGTTGTTCACCGAAAAAGTTCCGCGCTTCGACAGACCTTTCAGTCCCGGGCCAATCTTCTTTGCGTCGCTATCCGCGTAATGGCAGACGCCGCAACTCTTGTCGAATACGGGTTTCCCGCGCGTTGCGGCCGCGGACGATCCTTTCGTTGAGCCGCTTTTGCCGGATTTCTTTTCCGGCGCGTTCTGCGCATAGACGGCTCCGGTGATGGCCAGCACCGCAATCCCAAGAATCACGAAATTCCGCTTCACAAGACCCCCTTATTCCGCTTTTGAAAATCAGTCGTTTATTCTCTCTGTTTCCCGCCGCAATTTCCACATTTTCGATTGCGGGAGCCCGGCACAAAGGACAGGTTCCGCCCGTGCACAGCCCGGACCTTCGTACTTTTGACGCGCACGAACCGCTGTGCTAATTAGTAGTTCCATGAATCAGGACACTCTGGCGCGTGCCTGGGAAGTGTTGCAGGACGCTTACCAAGCGCAGATGGAAGGCGATTACGAGCGCGCCGTTGAGCTTTACCATACTTCGCTCGAATTGCATCCCACCGCCGAGGCCCACACCTTTCTCGGCTGGACCTATCATTATCAGGGCCGCATCGAAGAGGCCATCGCCGAATGCAAGCGAGCCATCGAGCTCGACCCGGACTTCGGCAATCCCTACAACGATATCGGAGCCTACCTCATCGAACTCTGCCGCTACGATGAAGCGATTCCCTGGCTGCAGCAAGCGGTGCAAGCCCGCCGCTACGAGCCGCGCCATTTTCCGCACTACAATCTGGGCCGCGCTTATTGCGGCAAGGAGATGTACGGCCCGGCAATGAAAGCTTTTCAAGAAGCGCTGCACGTCGAGCCGCGTTATTCACTCGCCCGCCAGGCACTGGAATCCCTCCGCCGCATGGTGAATTGAAAAAAGTTTACAGTTCAAAGTCAAAAGTTCAAAGCCAGACAAAACCTTCCAAAATATGACGGCGCTGGGCGAAGTCATGCCGAAATCTCCTGCGCCGATGGCTTCACGATGCGGTCGTAAATCCAGAGCAATAAAGTTGTCGCCAGACCGATGGCAGTGATGGCCCACCAGAAACGCTGCGGCTGGTGCTGTACTTCGCCGAAATGGTGCAAGAGCTTGCCGCCGATGCGCCCCGCCACGAAAGAACCGATCCCCAGAGGCAGAAAAGCGAAGCCCATATAAGTGCCCTGCTGCCCGGCAGGAGCAAGGCGTGAAATGTAATCGTAATAGCGGGGTTGCTGTATGAGTTCGCCGAGCGCCACGACGACGAGGGCGGCATAAGCGGCGGCGACAGTCGGGTGGAGCGCGAGGATCGCGAAGGCAATCATAGAGATGAGCGTGCCGACAACAACGGCACGGAAGGCGGCCATCTTTCGCATGGCGACACTGATGGCGAGGGTGAGAGCGATGACAACCAGCGGCCCGGTGGAAAGCATTCTTTCGGTGTCCGTTGCGGGATTAATGTAGTCATGGACGTAGAGCGGAAGGGTAATGAATTCCTGCCAGTAGACAATCCAGTATCCCGAAAAAATTAAAAGGAAAAGCATGAACATGGGATTGGTAATGACCTTTGCGAAATTGCCGAGGGTTTGGCCGATGGTGGCGACGGTCTGTTCGCCCGCCTTGCGTGGTTCCTTGAAAAAGAGAAGCACACCAAAAAACATGAGAAAGACGCTGAGGGCAGCGACGCGGAAAACGTTTTCGACGCTGAGATGCCGATGCACCCAAGAAGCAACGAAGGGGCCGAGCGCGCCGCCAATGTTCACGAGCGTGTAGTAGATGGAGTAGCCGATGGAGCGGACGTTTTCCTTGGAAGCGCGAGCGGTGGTGCCAACGACGCAGGGTTTGACCAGCGCAACGCCGGCCGCAGGGAGCATCAAGACGCACGTGACGAGCACGACGAGAGGAACAGCGCCGCGCAGCGGAGTAAGCCACGGCGCTCCGATGGAGCCTATAAGAAAGTAAGCGGACGCAAGGATGAGATAGGCCAGGGAGAGGGCGCGGCGAAATCCGAGGCGATCGGCGAGCGTTCCGCCGAAGATGGCGAGGAACCAGACGAGTCCGCCGAAGAGGCCAGTGAGATCGGCGGCACGCTCGGTCGGAAAGCCGAGGGCTTCGTGGAGATAGCGGGCCAGCGAGGCGAAGGCGGCATAGTAGGAGAGGCGCTCGAAGAGCTCTGAGATGTTGGCGACCCAGAAGGGGCGCTCGAAGCCGGCTCTAATCTCTTCAAAACGCTGGCTCAGGCTCATTCCACCCCCTGACGGAAGCGGAGCGATTGTAATGGAGCAAGGAAAAGAAGCAAGGACGTAAGGAGGCAAAGAAGCACGAGAGAACGGGAGAGGCCGAGAGCAGAACGGAATGAGGGGGTGGGTATACCCCCCTGTTGCGACGAAAAGCGTCCGCATGAAATTGAAACTAAAGGGGATAAGAGGCTGTCCGTTGAGCCACAACGGGAACGATAGGCGGGGAATCCATTGAAAACAAAAGGGATGCAGATTGCCGTTGGAGGAGCGACGGGAGCGATCTGTTTGCAAGAAAGTAACTGGGTCAGGTGGTTTGATTCTGAAGGAGTTAGAAGAACCGCGCGACGGGCGGGCATTGTTCGCGGTGCACCTTCCTCCGCCAAGGCTACGGTGGGCAGGCGAAGGAAGCGTGCCGACTTAACGAGCCCATTATAGCATATTGGTACCGTATGTCAATGATTACTTGTAAGTGGTTTGGATGCTGTGGGATAGCGAAAGGTCGTTTCAAATTGAGACTAGGAACGACGGTAGAGGCGCAACAAGGAAGCCGTGATGCAGTGGTCGAACGCTTGGGGGCCTGGGAAAGATGTGCTGCTTGGTGGATTCGTAGCTAATGGCAAGGGGCCGGGATTACTTCCAAGTAGCTGACCACCCAGAAGTTGGCCAGACCACTCAATACAAGGGCGTTTGTCGTTACTAATCCGACGGACGACTAATAACCTCCGGATTGCCCGTCATCCGGCCACAATCCGATAGGAGCCCCCGCTGGCCAGTGCCCCGGCGGTGAGCAAGTTTGGCGGTATAGTTCTGTCACAGTGTGGCGCGACGTGTGTCTAACTCATCAGAGGAGACACAAACATGAGCGTGAGGGAACTCCAAGCCCTAACTCAGAAGTTCGCCGATGCCTTCGAGCAGCGCGACGTCCAGCCCATCCTGGACATGCTCTCCGAGG
>Ga0307477_10000251_pt1 | contig 71051 bp, 61 predicted proteins | sample atmos_gasesECM2C_FD_203316 | JGI IMG/M metagenome (GOLD analysis project Ga0307477, IMG submission 203316) | Hardwood forest soil microbial communities from Morgan-Monroe State Forest, Indiana, United States - atmos_gasesECM2C_515 | ecosystem: Environmental > Terrestrial > Soil > Temperate...
GCTCGAGGCGCTGCGCCGCGCGATGGACAAGCTCTACCGCGAGCGGCTCGGGTAGCCCGCCCGTCCAGATCTCGTCGCCTGCGCCTGCCTACCGGCCGGCAGTGGGTCAGGCTCACGCTGAAGCCCTTTGGGCGAGGGACCAAAGTCCACCGTCTCTCGCAGCCTCGGCCCGTCGCCCAAAGGGCTTCAGCGTGAGACTGACCCACTGCCTACCGGCCGGTGGGCTTGGGCTTCTCCGACCGCCGGCTGTTCGCGGCCGCTGTCCAGGGCGGCACGATGCCGTTCATGCGCGCGTAGGCGATCGCCTGGCCGAGGTGCTCGTGGGCGTGCACCGCCGTCTCGACCAGGGCGAGGCGCACCGTGCCCGGATGGCCGAAGTAGGTGATCGACTTCTCGACCTCGCTGTCGGACATCGCCGCGATCGACTCGCGCACCTGCTCGAACGAGACCCGCATCGCCGCGACGGCGTTGCCCTTGTCGGCGCCCTGCTGCTCGATCTTCTCGAGGTTCACGCCGGCCGGGGTCTTCATCCCCCACGTCGACCCGATCTCGTAGTTGCCGCCCGCCACGTGCAGGCAGACCTCGCCGAACGAGCGCACGCCCGGCGCCGGCCGCCAGCCGAACTTCTCCGGCGGCACGACGCTGGCGAGCTGGATCAGCTTCTGCTCGGCGTCGTCGAGCTCCCGCTGGATCTCGCCGCGGAAGCCGGGCGGCCGCTTGACCTTGAGCGGCACCATGGTGGCCGTGGCCGGCGGCTTGCCGCCCGTGGCGGCAGGGCCCTGCTGGGCGACGGCGGCCCGCCAGCCCGCCGCGGAGACCGCCGCCAGGCACGCCACCATTGCCAGGACGGCCGGCGCGGCCGTGACCGCGCCATCAAGGGACCTGCGGCATCGACGGTTGCTTCCCATAAGGGGGTCTCCTCTCCGGTCCGGGCCCCGGGCCCATCGGCGCCGGGACACGGTCCGGGATCATAACCCGCCGGCGCCGAGGAAGCCCTCGCGCGGGTCGTACCCTACCGGCCGCGCTGGCCCTCCGCCGCCGACCACGGCGGCACGACGCCGTTCATGCGCGCATAGGCGATCGCCTGTCCGAGGTGCTCGTGGTCGTGGCTCGCGATGCCCAGCATGGCCTCCGCCACGAGCGCGTCGCGGCCGAAGATCTTGATCGGCTTGTGCAGATCGGAGTCCGGCAGCGCGTTGATGGCCTGGTGGACGAAATCGAAGGACTGCTTGAGCGCCGCCACCGTCTTCGCCTTGTCCGCCCCTTCCTTCTCGAGGTTGCGCGGGTCGACGCCGGCCGGGACCTTGGCGCCCCAGAAGGTCGGCAGCCAGAAGTTGGCGCTCGCCACGTGCATGAACACCTCGCCGACCGACCGCACGCCCTCGCCGGGGCGCCAGCCGTACTTGTCGGCGGGCATCGCTTCGGCCAGCGCGACCAGCTTGTCCTGCGCCGCGACGATCTGGCGCAGCGTCATGGCGCGCATGCTGCCGGGCGCCGGCGCTTCGCCGGCGGCTGCCGGGGCGGCCGGCGACGTCGCCGCATGGGCCGAATCGTTGATCGGGTGCTTCATGTTCGGCTGCGCGGCGGCGGGCTGCAGGGCGGCCAGCCCACCGGCCAGCATGGCCATGGCGAGCCACAGGACCAGTGATCTACGCATGAGCTCTCCTTTCGAGCCAGGGTTCAAGGGTTCAGATCGACGTCGATCCGGAGCTGCCCCGGCATCATAGCGCGCCGTGGGCGTCGCCCGGCCTCCGGGCTACAATGCGCCAGGCTTGCCACATCGGCGACACGAGGAGGGCATGCACGAGGAGGGCATGGAGGATCGGACGACGCCCGTGCGCACGGCGGGAGTGCCACGATGACCGCCGCCCTGGCGCTCATCGCCAGCACCGGCGTGCTGGCGCTGCTGGTCCTCGCCATCGGCTTCCTGCGGCGGCGCTCCTTCGTGGTGCGCCAGCTGACCTTCCCGCTCGTCGTGGCGGCGCTGGCGGCGACGCTCGAAGTCTTCGGCCGCCTGCGGCCCGGCGTCCCGTGGCTGCCCGCGGCGCTCTCCTGGACGCTGCTGTTCCTCGGCCTGATCACCATCCTCCGCCTGCTGGCGCTGCTGCTCTTCGACGTCCACCTGCTGGGCCAGCGCGGCGTGCGCCTGCCGCCGCTGCTGCCGGCGGTGGCGATGGCGCTGGTCTACCTGGTCACCGCCCTGGTGACCCTCAAGCTGCGCTTCCCGGCCTTCGACATCGGGCCGCTGCTCGCCACCAGCGCCGTCACCTCGCTGGTGCTCGGCCTGGCGCTGCAGCCGATCCTGGCCAACTTCTTCGCCGGCCTGGTGATCAGCCTCGAGCGGCCGTTCCGCATCAACGACTGGATCCGGGTGGGCGAGCAGCAGGAGGGCAGGGTGGTGGCGATCACCTGGCGCACCACCCACCTGCGCACTCGCGACAACGACAACATCGTCATCCCGAACGCCAAGCTCGCCGAGGACCGGGTCCACAACTTCTACTACCCGCACCCCCTGCACCTCGAGCGCATCCGGGTGCCGGTGCATTACAAGGAGCCGCCCTACCGGGTGCGCCGCGTGCTGACCGACTGCGCCGCCGGCGTGCCGGGGACGCTCGACAAGCCCTCGCCCGATGTCTACGTCATCGCCTTCGAGGACAGCGCCGTGATCTACGAGCTGCGCGTCTGGATCGACGACGTCGCCAACGCGCCGCGCATCGCCAGCGACCTGCGCGCCCGCGCCTGGGAGGAGCTGCGCCGGGCCGGCATGACCATCCCCTACCCCACTCGCACTCTCCATTTGGCGCCGCGCACGGCGTCACGAAGGGCAGAGCGGCAGCGCCCCGAAATGCCGGCGGCGGCGGCGCCCGGCGAGCCGGGAGCCGAGCCCGGAGCTACGGAAGGCTCGGCGGAGCTCCGGGCCGCGCCCCCGGGCGCCCAGGAGGGCGCCCCGACGCCGTCCCGCCTCTACGTCCTCGAAGGCCCCGAGCGCGGCCGGTCGCTGGCGCTCTCCGGCTCGCCGGTCACCGTCGGACGCTCCCGCTCCTGCACCCTGCCCCTCACCGACCCGAACGCCAGCAAGGAGCACCTGCGGATCGCCTGGGAGTCCGGCAGCTACGTGCTGACCGACCTCGGCAGCAGCTTCGGCACCCGCCTCAACGGCCAGGCGGTCAGCCGCGCCGCCCTCTCGCCGCTCGATCGCATCGCCGTCGGCGACACGGTCATGATCCTCGAGACCGATGAGCCCTGAGACCATCGGCCCGTACCGCATCCTCGAGCCGCTCCGCGAGGGCGGCGTGTCGAGCGTCTACAAGGCGGTAGGACCGGCCGGCGCCCCGGTCGCGCTGAAGGTCTTCTCGACGCGGGTGCTCGCAAGCCCCCCCGCGGCGGCCGATCCCCAGCGGACCGGAGACCTCGTCAGCCGCTTCCATCGCGAGGTCCGCGCCGTCATCCCGCTCTCCCACCCCAACATCCTGCAGGTCCTCGAGACCGGCCAGGACGGCGACCGCCTCTACCTCGCCACCGAGCTCTTCGCCGGCATCTCGCTCGAGCGCCTGCTCAAGCAGCGCCGCCTCAGCGTCCCGCAGTCGATCGCGTTGCTGCGTGCCCTCTGCCGCGGCCTGGCCTTCGCGCACGCCCGCGGCTGCGTGCACGGCCACCTGTCCCCGCGCCACGTCCTGGTCTCAGCCGATCTAGCAACAGTCAAGATCGCCGACTTCGGCCCCAGCGAGATCGACGTCGTCTCCGAGCTCGATTCCACCCTGCGCACCGGCGCCTACGCCCTGGGCTCGATGGTCTACCTCGCCCCCGAGCAGCTCGACCGTCGCGGCGCCCCGCCAGATCCGCGCAGCGACCTCTACGCCGCCGGCGTCATCTTCGTCGAGCTGCTGACCGGCCGCCCACCCACCGGCAAGCTAGCCCTACCCAGTCACGTCAACGCCGAGCTGCCCCCCGCGACCGACGTCCTGGTGCTCAAATGCCTCGACCGCGACCCCGCCAAGCGCTACCCCTCCGCCACCGCCCTCCTCGCCGACCTCGATCGCCTCGAGGAAGCCATGCGCGTCCGCCTCCTCACCCACCTCCGCGGCATCTCCCGCCTCCTCGGCCCCCCCGGCACCCTCCGCCGCACCCTCCTCCTCGCCGCCGGCGCCCTCCTGCTGGTCGCCCTGGCCCTGGCCGGGTACTTCCTGGCCGGAAGATAGGTCCCTCGTCGAGCTTCACGGTGGCGACCAAAGCCCCTGCGCCCTCACCTTTCTAGCCGGTCGAGCCGCACTTCTTGCACCGCGGCTGCGAGGTGCAGGGCGAGATGGCTTCGGCCGCGAAGCCGCCCTGCGCGTTCCGCAGCGCCGGCGGCGGTACCAGCTGCCGCAGCGTCTCCTTGGTCAAGGTCAGCGGCTTCCTGAGCTTGCGTGATTTCCGCATATCCGGCCTCCTGAGAGATGTCGTTGCCTAAACTTATCACGCTCGAAGCAAGCCCTCATGTCCTCGACTTCTCGACGACTTGGATCGCCGGGGGCAGTATGCTGCGTGACGAATCGCTTCCGGACCGGGCGGCGCTCGAGCCGGCTCGCGCCCGCTGGCGGAGGGTCAAGTCCCCATGCGCACTGATCTTCGTCTGTGGCTCACGATCGTGGCAGTGACGGCCGGCGGCGTGGCCATCGGCCGGGCGTCGAAGGGGGCGGAGCCGGATGCGTCGGCGATGGCCGTCCGGCTGGCGCAAGAGATGGCCGCGTCGGCGTCGCGCCTTGATGCGGCAAGCAACGGCCGGCTCATTCCGCAGGACACGCGGGTGGTGTACGTGAGCAACGGCAACCCGATCACCGGCAAGCAATATGTCGAGACCCTGGGCCGGTACTACGCCTCGCTCAAGACGCTCGACTTCAAGTGGGACAAGTGGGAGGTCGTCCCGATCGGCGCCAACGCGGCGGCGTTTACCGGCTGGGCCAGCGTCGGGACCGTGGACCTGGCGGGCAAGAGCGAGGCGGGTCGGGCAATCTTCACCATGGTCTTCGCCCGCGATGCCACGGGCTGGAAGCGGGTGATCGCGCAGAAGTGGCAGGCCGAGGTACCCGCCGTGAGGGCCGTCTATCCCGCCGGGTTCGACCGCGGAGGGGCGCGGGCGGGCCAGATCGCGGTGCTGCTCAACGAGCCGGTGAAGGCAACCTCCGCGGCCTTCAAGCTGGAGTGCCCGTCGGGCGCGCCAGTCCCCCTCGACGCGACGGCCGACGGCCCCGGGAGCGACAACCTGTTCATCCTGACCCCACGCCAGCCCCTCCCTCCCGGCGCCAGCTGCAAGCTCACGGTCGTGGCGTCACAGGTCGCCGAGGACCATTTCGGCCAGCACATGTCCGCGGACTACCACCTCGAGCTCAAGGTCGCCGGCTGATCCGCCGCGAACCGCCGTGGTGCAGAAAGGAACCTTCCGGCATCGAAGTTGCTCTGTCGCTTCTGGCTACTTACCCGAACGACTGGGCTAGAAGGAGATCTCGTTCCAGCGCCGGGCGGGTACGAACTGCGAGAGGTCCTTCAGGTCTTCGGTCACCACGATGGCGCCGATCGCTTCGGCCTGTGCTGCCAGGATCACGTCACCGTCGAGGCCATCGGGCGGTGCCGTAGCGATCGCCTGAAGTCCTTGTGCAGAAGCTTCCTCCGTAACTCATAGTCGGCGATTTCAGGGATAACGATGCTCTGATCGGCTGCAACTGCTGCTACGAACCATCCGACGAACGCAGGGTCGAGCGTCGGATGGACGAGCTTGGAAAGCGGCCCGCTATCGAGCATTAGCGGGGCAGCGCTCATTCCTTGAAGCGCCGCCGATAGGAAAGCCGGTCGGCCTCCATCTCCGCTTTGAGAATCGGGAAGACCTCTGCGTCGTAGCCTGAGTCATCGGCAAGCCACTCACGGACAAGCTGGAGAGCGCGGGCGTTCCGAGCGCGGAGTTCGTCGAGCTTCGCGTCCGCATGAAAGACCTGATGCTGGGTAGTCATGTTGTTCTCCTCGGCTTCCAAGAGGGGCCGGCGAAGTCCGGCGCCAGTCTACACCTCGAGCCGGTCGGGGTGCGCGATCGCGCCAGTGAATCCGTCCCGTCACGCCCCCCCATGGTGCTTGACGGAAAACAACGGTCAAACTGCATCGCGGCGCAAGCCGCGCAGCCCGGCGCTGGGCTGGGATCGGCGCTGCCAGGACTGAGGGCGGCAAGCGCTGCTCAGGAACTTTCCGGCATCGATGTTGCTCTGAAGCTTCTAGAGAGCCCATCCAAGGCATCGGGACCAGGAGGGAGGCATGCCATGAGAGGGATGCTGCGACGACAGCGATCCGGCGGCCTTTGCGCCTTGGCGGCCCTGGCCGTCGTGTCTTGGATGGGCCCTGGGATGGGCCCTGGCCCTGCATCCGCGGCCCCTGCCTCTGCCATCCCCGCGCCGTACCCGCCGCCTGGGCTCGCCGAGCCCGATGCGCTCGCCGTCCCCGCGACCGTCGAGGCGCTCGAGGCACGCGTCCAGGAGCTGGCCGGCAGCGACGCGGTCGCCGAGTATGCGCTACGGGAGATTGAAGCGGGGTTCATCAATCTGTTGGACAGCCAGCCGCAAGAGCCGCGGCTGCGCGCCGACCTGGCTGACTTCTATTACCGCTGGGGAACGGTCATGGAGGGCGCATCGCCGGCAGCCCTGCGGCTCGTCTCCGGCGCCCCCGACCCCATCGGCCTGGCCTGCCTGCTGCACCGCGGCGCGGGCGACCTCGGGGCCGACCTGTTGTTCGCGGCGCTCGCCCAGGAGCCCGGCACGCCGGACGTCTGGCTCGAGGCCGCCAGGAACGCCAGGAACGCCAAGAACCCAGCCTGGAGCATCGTCACCTTCGAAGAGGTTGTCCGCCGCCTCCTCGCTCGGCAAGCGGGACCCGACATCCAGCCCGACATGCAGCCTGACGTGCAGCGGCTGGCTGCCGCCGCCGCGGAATCGGCCCTCGAGCTGGACATCGAGGTCGGGCAGTTCGATCGCGCCTCCGCGATGCTCGACGGCCTGCCTGCCGCGGTGCGCGCCGTCGTCGAGAGCGGTGCCGCGGAGAAGGTCCAATTCCAGCTCGACGGCGTCGAGCTCGCGGGCGACCTGCAGGACGTGCGGCAGGACCTGGCCCTGCTCAGCCTCGCCCGCGGCGACATGACGGGCGCCGATCGCTGGCTGGCGTCGCAGCCGGTCACGCACCAGGGCCCCTGGTACGGGGTCCTGGCGGCCTGGCGGCAGGCGCCGGACGATCCCTTCGAGGTCCTGACGTCGCACCTGGAAAGCAACGGCGAGGACAGCATCCGGGGCGGGCGCAGCCTCGCGCTGGCGGCCGTCGCCCGCCGCGACGGCTACCCGGCGCTGGAAGTGCGCTACCTGCGCTGGGCATTGAACCTCATCGGGGACATGGGGCCGCACGGCAAGCGAGAGCTGGCGCCGCCCGGGATCGCTGCCGCGGCCACGGCCCTCGAGGCCGAGATCGGCGCGCTGCGGTCCCGTCTCGAGGAGCGCCTCGAGCGCAGCGTCGAGGAGGCCCACGCGGCCCTCGGCCCGGACCCCGTGGCGCCGGTCGTGGACCGCCTCCTGCGGACGCCGCTCCTGGTCGAGTTCCGCGAGCACCCTCTGCCTGCCGTCGTCGTCCCGCCGGGAGAGGCGCAGGACCTGCCTGCCGAGACGGCCAGGGCGCTGGTGCACCTGCCCCCGGAGCTCGAAGGGCGCTTCTCGATCGAGCGCGCGGAGCGCCGGGGCCGGCGAGCGGCGGTGATCGCCTACTCGGAGGAGGATGACAACCCCGGGTACTGGTTGATCCTCTCCTCGGATGGCGGGACCACCTGGTCGCGGCCTCTCTTCGCCGGCCTGCAGCTCGCCCGTGATTACACCGTACACCAGGCTTCCAACCTGCCGCTGCTCGCCGGCGACCACCTCCACGTCGAGGTGGAGCGCCGCCCATCCGAGCCGGAATCCGAGCCGGAATCCGAGTCGGAATCCGAGGCAGAGAGCCCTGCCGCCGGCACGGCGCCGGCGGAGGGGCAGGCCGGGCGCGGGCGCGGGAACGCCGCGCGGGGCATCTACCTCGACATCCCCCTCGCGGCGCTCGAGCGCGACTCCGACGGCGACGGCCTGACCGATCTCTACGAGGAGGCCCTGGTCCTCGATCCGCAGGACCCCGATACCGACCACGACGGCGTCAAGGACGGCGCCGACATGCTGCCCCAGGTGGCGCTCCAGCAGAGACCAGGCCCCGAGAGCCAGGCGCTCGCCGCCATGTTCGCGGCGCTGGAGGCGCGCGATCGATCCGGCGCCCCTCCCGACCCTCTCCATCCGCACACGGAATTCTGGATCGCCGACCGCCAGCTCTTCACCGCCGTCCACTCGCGGCGCCGGTTGGTGGTGCTGACGCCCGAGGAGCTGAAGCTGGCCGAGCAGAAGCTCGGCCCGCTCTTCGCGCGGACCATCACCCTCTTCGTCCTCAACCACGCCGGGACCCAGGGCTTCGTGATCTGGACCACGGGAAACTGGGGCGAGGCCAGCTACCTCGCGCTGACCAACGCCGGGTGGAGAGCCTACCCGGTCAGCCTGGGGGGCGTCTGAAGCTCCTCGCCGCTCGCCGTCGCGGCACGGCGAGCGCTTCTCCTGCACGCGCTGCTCCGAGCCGGATCCACGGAAGCACAGAGTCAAAAGATGCGCATATCTCTATTTGTATTTCAAGCACCTAAGCGCATACAATTTCCTTAACGGTGGATCCTCTTTCAACCGGCAGGGAGAAGCGATGCCTTCGCTGATAGGAACTCGCGCGACAGTTCACGAGCAGAACGGGATGAATACGCGCGGCGCTCCGGTACAGCCTTCTCGTGGTGAGCAGCGGTCACCTGCTTGAGTGCTATCGCCTTCCGCGAACATGAAATACTGGGACGGAGCACCGGCAGTACTCCCGCTTCTACTCACCATCTTATACGGCGTCTCCTGGGCCTGGTCATCATTCAACCCAAGAGCCGGAGTCCTCCTCTTTGCTGCAATTAGTCTTATTGCCAGCCTTCCCCGCCTGTTTACACTCCTAAGCCTCAGGATACTCATCGCTGTATTCGTAGGAGTCCTCATTTTCACGATTCCTTGGCTTTGGCCCTTGGCCATTATCCTTGCCGTAATCAACGTCTTCTTCATCCTGAATCTGATATTCCGTAACTTTCTTTTGCTCCTCGCAGCCGATGCTGCATACTTATTGCTCCTACTTGCTCCGTCAGCTAGGAACCACCTCTCTTCGATCACTAACGCTGACCATGGAACTCTCTGGACAGTGTTGTTGTTTTTCATCGGAGCAATCGCGTTGCAGGTTATTTTTCTCTTGATGAATGTCTTTGGCTACAAATCATCGCGGGTCGCGGCTTTCTGTCTCAACTTTGTCGGGTTCTATATTTTCATCGGCGTTTCACTATTACTCCTCTTCAAGGGACACCATGGCCATGGTGGAGACTTCCTGGGCGATCTGGGTGCTTCCGACTAGCGGTAAGGGCAATCTCTTCCAGCCTCTGCCATCCCTGCTTGACGTCACAGATCACCGCATCCAAGGCTTTCAGCCGCTCCAACGATACTTCCATATCCCACTGCGGGAGGATCTCTTCCAGCCCGAGACCCAGATATGCCTTGGCCTGGCCAAGCTCACCGGCCGTTACCGCTCCAGACCGCAGTTCTCCGATCATGAGGTCCCAGGCATCAAGAAGCATGTCCAAGTATGGAGAAGCGTCCTGATTCATCGCTGACATCACCAGCAGCGACGATTGCAAGGGTGAGATTCTATCTAAGATGTTAGCCTTGGCGACGACGCCTGGAATCGCAAGCGCTCGCACGCCGTGCGGCGGGAAGAGGACTGCAGCTTCGAGTCGACCCGTGCGCAATTCGCCAATCATCTGGTCAACCGGCATTACCCTAAAGCGGAGATCCCTCCCGGCATTGGGCAAGAGTCTCCGGCATAGAAACTCAGCATTAGTTCCAAAGCCATTGATGCCTATTGGATGGCCAGCGAACTCCTCGTCACCCAGACTCGCCAAACGCGAGCGCACGAATACGCCCGCAAAGTGCCTCTCACGGGTGAGGTGGCCGCCGTCACGAACGATGGTAATTCGCAATTGCTCGTGAATACCAACGAGCACTGGGCAAGCGCCAACGAGCGCTAGGTCAAGACTGCCATTGGCCACACTGCTGACGAGCGCTGGACCTGAGTCGTGCTCGAAGACTTCCACCGCGGCCACACCCATAGCACCCTGCAACTGCTTCACCGCTCCGAAGAGCGGTAGAGCGTCAGCACTCGGCACGCAGCCTACCCGGAGAGTCTTAGTGACCGGCCGCGCCGCTGCGACATGTGCTTGAGCCGAAGCATGAAGGATCTCGCCTCGCAGGGCGGCGAGTATCTCTGCCTTCGCTGCAACCAGAGCTTGATCGGTAAGTGTAGTATACGATCTCGGCCTCGGAATGCCGATGTGGAACTGTCGCAGAATGCGTGCCGGCCGTGCTGAGAGTAGAACGACGCGATCTGCCAAGAAGATCGCCTCTTCGACATCGTGAGTAACCACGATTACCGTGACCCTCTCAAGCAGCTGCATTTCCAATAAGAGGCTCTGCATCTCGAACCGCGTCTGCGCATCTAGAGCACCAAAGGGTTCGTCGAGCAGGAGAACCTTAGGCTTTGGTGCGAGGGCCCTGGCAAGTGCAACCCGCTGCGCCATGCCACCGGACAAGCGCGTCGGATAGAATTCGGCGAAGGCCGCTAATCTCACTCGCCCGAGCAAGTCATCAACGATCCCCCGGCGCTCGGGCTCGCTCATGTTCTTCGCCTCGAGCCCTGTCTGAATGTTCTGCCGAACTGTCCTCCACGGGAAAAGGCCCAGGTCCTGAAGCACGATTCCGCGGTCGGGCGACGGTCCCCTGACGATCTCGCCGTCTACACTGACGCTCCCCGCCTCGGGCCGGAGGAACCCCGCCACGACATGGACCAGGGTCGACTTTCCACAGCCGCTAGGCCCCACCACGGCCAGGATCTCGCCCGGCTCAGCCGAGAGGTCGATATGATCCAGCACTACGAGGCCCTGGGCATTGACACGGTACCCAGCGACAAGGTCACGTATCTCAAGATACCCGAGAGTCTCTACGTTAACTTCCAAGAACAGTCCCCTTCATCCGGGTTGACAAGAAAGGCGTCAATGCCCTTCTGAATCACCAAGCCACGGCAACACCCGCCTTACAAGAGACAGAAACGCTGCGTCCGATGTGGCGCCAAGTATGCCCAGCACGACCAAGCCCGCGACCATGAGATCCGCCCTAAAGACAAGGCTCGCTGTCGCAATGCGGAATCCAAGTCCCTGGGAGGCGCCCGCAAGCTCGCCAACAAACACGCAAATGTATGCAATGCCAATTCCCAAACGTAGCCCTGCAACGATGCTCGGCACGGATGACGGTAAGATCACCTTGAAAACGAGCTGACGGCGCTCCACACCAAGGCTACTGGCGGACCACTCAATGGATTTCTTGACATTACTGGCACCCAAATGAGTGTTAAGCCACACCGGAAAGAATGTGCCCCAGGCCACAAGGAACACCTTCGATGATTCCGAGATCCCAAACCACAGAATCGCCAATGGGACCAGCGCCACCGGAGGCACCGCTCGCAATGTATTCACAATCCGGCCGACACTAAAGTTGGCCCACGCCAAGCGCCCCGTGAAGAGCCCCAGCACGATCCCGGTCGCTCCACCCACTGCCCAACCCATGAAGACGCGCTCCAGACTCGCCCGGACATCGCTCAACAGCGTGCCATCTCGCGCCCAAGTCAGAAACGCCCGCGACACCGCTATAGGCCCCGGAAACAGGACTTGGTTTACGAGACCCAGTCTCGCCAAAGCTTCCCACAGCCCAAGGAAGATTGCCCACGCGAGGATTGTTACGAGCGGTAGGCTCGCGCTGCCAAGACCCTGCGCCGCGCTCCATCGGCCCCGCCGCCTCATTGCAAGCACTCCTTCTGCTTCCGAGATAGTTGCTGTAGCCAACAACCGTATCGCCCCAGGTGAGCGCGCCACTTCGAAGCCAAGAACGCCGATTTATCGTCGAACAGGGGGCCGACCCGGTTACGCTCGCCACAATCACCATGCCAAAAAGAAGTTCCCGCGCTACCGCACGATCGGTCGGCCGCCATCCAGGACATCATCTGTCGGCTCGCGTCAAACAAGAGCCTCACGCTTTGCCCATCCTCTTGCGCTGACCGGCGACAGCAGACCGCCGGCGCGGTGGCTAGCCCCTAATCGTGCATAGCGGTCGCCCTGACCCTCATAGGGCTTGCGGATCAGATTCGTCCGGTATCTCGCTTCCAATTTCTCGGCAAATAAGCGCGTAACACCATGCTCCTCACCCCCTTGATAGGTAAAATAGGGCTCTTGTCCAAGCCAACAACCCTCCTCAATCCGCCCCTCACGCACCGCCTGCTTGTAAATTTCCGTCCCGGGGTACAATTTAAGAACGCTGACGTGTACATCGTCAGGTTGTATTCCATCAACGATCGCTTCTGTCGCTTCGCGATCTGCGGCTGTCTCTCCTGGCCAGCCAGCTATAATGAATAACCCCAGCCCAATTCCGAGCTTCCTACACAGTTGTGCGCGATCAAGAATCTCAGCGTTAGTAAGGCGCTGCGCCAACGGCTTGTTCATCTCATTGCGTATGCGCATGGAGCCGCTCTCCAGGCCAACGAAGAGTTGTCTTCCGCCGGCACGGCGGTAAGCAATCAAGATGTCTCTTTCCAGACTCGCAATCGTCGTGTGCACATAAATCCTCTCAAGGCCCAATCGCTTCTCAGCCATGAGGTCGAAGATTCTCTTAGCTCGCTCTCGGTACGAAAAGAAAGTTTCATCCTGGAAACACACCTCGTCTGTGCCGTAGTGCCGCTGGAGGTGCTGAACATGCTCGATGACCCGCTCTGGGCCCAGCGACCAATGCATGCCGCGCCGTATTGCCGTACTGCAAAAGCGGCAGGCATAGGGACAGCCTTGTGAAGTCACGAAGAATACTCGTCGCAGTTCACCGGCCAGGAGCCTATATTGCTCGTAGTCCGGTAGCGCTGAAGGTGCAGGCGCGCCATAGGTAGCCGAGGCGGTAGAAGAAATGGATATACCGCATCCTTCTCGCGCCCAAATGACACCAGGAACCGCCACACAGCTATGACGAGCGCCATGGGCTGAGGCGATTGCTCGTAGCGGCAATTCGCCGCCTCCCGCAACGATGATGTCAGCCACGGAACGGAACTGCGCTAGCGCGGCCTCTGGACCATCTGTTACATGCACACCACCGACGAGCAGGAGGCACTCGGGTAGGTTTTCGCGCAGAACCGTCAACAGGTCATAAGTCTGCCAGCGTAAATGGGAGAGAACGGACACCCCTATCATGGCCGGCGAAAAGACGCCAGCAATCCGAAGCACCGCCTCGTCAAATGTCTCTGTCGGCCCCAGCCGGGCAAGGTAGTAGTAGAGAGGGTCGATGACCAAGACCTCGTGTCCTTCGCTGCGGAGAAAACCAGCCAAGGCGTTGGCGCCCAGCACCGGAACCATCGAATCGCGAAGGTCGGCGTATTCTTCCTCCGTGTAAAGGAATGCTGGATGTATTAGCAAGATTCGCATCGCAATCCTCAGGTAAGGAAGCTCTATGGCGCGTCCATGAGAACTCTGAAGCCTCTCCCGGCATGACTCTGGCTGCTGGCCCTTCCCATGGCCTCGCGGCGAGAAACCACCCGGATGACCTCATCGAAGCTGATCTCAGGGTCAGTGATCCTCCGCTGGATTCGTTCCTCCAGCAAATCGTCGACCAATCCCTTCAACCCGCGGTAGTTGTCCAGCCACTGCAGCTCACACAGCAGACGGAGACCATCAAGCGAGATTCGCCGCACACTCGCGAGCACATACTCGTCGCTTTGCGGCGCGGCTTCGTCTCGTCGCTTGAGAATGCGTTGGTTGACGAAGATGGCAATATCCTCCTTCCGCTCTCTTAGCGGAAGGATCCGAAAAGGGCGCGGCGCGATGCGATAAACGAACGCAGAACTGAATCCATCGGCGAGTAATTGTTCAGGGGATAGATTGGAACCAACAACGATCTGAATATTAACGAACACCTCTTTATGCTGCGCTTCCGAAGGGCCGCTCCGAACCGTGATTTGATGAGGCTTTTCGAGCACCCGCAAGAGGCGATTCGAGATGCTTCGATCCAGCGTATTCACCTCGTCCAGGAACGCCGTGCCAGCAAACCTGTGCGCACGATAAATCAGACCTGGCTCGGCGTCACCTCCGTAAAGAAGATCAGAAGAGTTCTCCTTCTCCAGGTTCCCGCAGTTAAAGAAGCCGTATCCAAGGTGAGGCCAAGGCCCCACGATGGAGACGAACTTCTGATATTGCTCCAAGAGTTTAGCGTCGTCTTTTTCCTCAAGAGCGGTGAGATAATTGTTTATCGCAGTAAAAAGTGTCGTTCCCTTGCCGGCAAAAATCTCTCTCTTTTGCCACTCCTCGACGATCGCCCCTAGGGGCCTAATGACAAAGGTACCGAAGCGTCGCAGCTCGTCAACGTCAGTACTTGGCAAGACGAGGACACGCGGACTGAAAAGATGACAAAGAGACGCCAAAGTCTCCTTCCCGCAACCTGGCTCAGAGTGCAAGAAAACGGTGATTCCCTCTCTAAGGCCAGTGTCAGTGAGCCCACCCTTGACCAATTGCAGAAGTGCGTTAAGGATGTCGCGCATCGCCTCGTTGGCACCAGTCATCTGTAGAACGTCGCGCAGTGGAGCCGGCAAATCACTTTCCTTCTTGTCGCCGGTGAGATGGCGCAGATTCTTCCGAATAAAAGCGTTATAGAGGTTGACATCGCTTTGCACCTTGCTATCAACAATGGCACAACTCCTGATAATATTTTCTATCACTACGATGTTTCTGGCGCCACGTGCCTCCAGCACATGTAACTCGAGAATGGCCAGCGCACGCATTGCCGGTAAGAGAATGCCACGAATGGCAGCGATGTCCTCTTGAAGAGTTTCGAGTGCATGCGGCTTTGTAAGGTCCGTGTTAAAGCAGCCAACAAAAGTGCCGAGGCGAGGAACAAGCGCAGCAGCCGCCTCCAACCGCTCGCACTCATATATCGGCAAGATCAGCGTGTATACGGGGACATTCTCCTGCGTCCTGATGGAGAGGAAGAGCGAAAAAAGCAGCGTCCGCCATTCTTTGGAGGAATCGAGAGAGGCGGTTGGGACGGCGCCTCCCAGAACCACCTTTGCAGGTACTTGACGTTCGCGGATGTCATATAGCTGTTGCAATATCGGCGCCAGATCCAGCCGTGAACGATTCGCCCAATCGCGGGCCTCCACGGGATCATGGCCAATGACAATACTGTAAAACTCCTTGGCGCCCTGCTCTTGGATGAACCCACGTTTCAGGTCTTGCCAGCGATCGGCATTTATGTGAATAAAATCGAATGCCGCCTCCGGCGCCACACTCAGACTGGGAGCGGCGTTCCCCAGCTCCACCACCAGCGGTCGACGAAGGTCTTTCCACACCGGGATGTTGATGTCTCGCGGCACCTCCTCATAGGCAGCGTCATGCTGCGCCAGCTCAAGAGGCCTCACGTCCAATACCCTCCCGGCATGCTGCATTCCCAAGAGAGCACGGAACCACTTGCCAAGACTAGGACTCACATAGTGGACTGCGGAGAGCAACAGCGGACCTTTCACGTCGGGTGTTATCAGCTTACGCGCTCGTGCGCTCGCCACCTCATCGTGCTGACTCTCGTCACATAGCGCAAAGAGCAAGTCGGGCGAGAAGAGCTCCCGCAGCTTGTCATCGAAGGAGCGAGCACTACATTGCTCGAGGCTGGTATTCAATGACGCCAGCACCGTAGATAGGTCGTGCTCTGCCGGTGGAACTGTCACGGCAGGATCCGCCGCCGCAAGGCGCAAGGCTGCTGTCGTTGAATCTGAGGCCGGCACTGGGGCTGGCTCGGATACGGGTGCGACACTGGGCTCACTCGCGGGAGGATTCACTTTGAAACTCCTCGATGGCGACAGAAGGGTTACGGTTCAAGAAAGTCACGATGGAGGTAGACTGCAAAGTCTGGGTAACGCGCGGTTGCAGGGAGGGTACCGTTTGCGATTGCGAACTCTGCCTCTGACCGGAGAAGGGCTGGAAGGCTCTGGTCAAGGCCCAGACTGAGATCGAAGGCAGGCCAGATGCTTTCGAGGGTCGTTTGATCCATCGCGGTAAAGCTTGCAATCGTGGCCAGCGCAGCCTTCGGAGAAGCTCTTATAAAAACCTCGGCCTTCCGCAGTGCCTTGATTACCGCGCGTATTTCCGCTCCATGGCCCTTGAGATATGCCTCACTACAGGCCATGTTGACGACCTCGGTGTAGATCGCAGGATCTTCGAAGACGATGGCGCGAGCGCCAAGGGCTCTCTTCGCGACATAAATGTTGGGCTCCCAGATGCTGATCGCTGCCAGGTCTCCCCGCAGGATGGCGGGCACGAGATCAGTTGGCTGTAGCTGGACGATCGTGACCTGATCCAACGGGACTTGATGCTTTGCCAGGAAGCGATCGAGGAAGAACTCGGCGCTGCTTGCCTTGAAGGTCCCAATCTTCTTGGCGCGCAGGTCCTCGGGTGCATTCACGCCCTCATCCTTCCTGGCCAGGAGCTTGATGCTTCTCCCGGAACGCTCGATGGTTGCCACGACGGCGGGAGTTTGGCCGGACATGGCCGCGTACATGATCGGGGTGTCGGCTACCGTGGCGATATCTGCGGCACCCCCTAACACCGCATCGAAGGCTAGCTTGCCTGTCGTGAACTTCGAGATGTGCGCTTCGATGCCTTCGTCTTGAAAGTAATGATTCTGAACGGCCACTATTACAAGAGCGACTTGCGGAACTGGATTAATCGCAATCTTGACCAAGGACGTGGCTTTCGTGTTCCCCTCCTTCTCGGGGGAACCCGGCGCGCACGATGACAGAACGACACCTGAGAGAACGAGTATCCACAGGCAAGTAGCGCGGTAGAGCCTGCCGTAAGACATGGCACCCCCTTGCAGTTTGCGAGAAACTGCCTATAGGCTTGGCATTGCATGAGATACCATGACCAAGGACGGAGCCGCAAGCCTCTTTGGGTATAGCTATTTTACAAAGATAGCAAGGGCTGGCGCTATGCACCCCACCGCTGGCTGCTCCAAGGCGCGTCTCCCTGAGGGCTCCCTTCCTCCGGGTTGATCGGCCTAGCCCTTATTGCACCTTCACGCTTGCTTCTACGGATAGGCCCGGACGCAGGGGGCGTTGCGGATTCTGTCCACCGTTCAGACGGATGCGGACCGGCAGGCGCTGCACCACTTTCACGAAGTTGCCGCTTGCGTTCTCCGGCGGTAGTAGGCTGAAGCGTGCGCCGGTGGCGGGCGCGATGCTCTCGACGTGGCCGGGGAGGTCGACACCGAAGGCATCTACATGGACCTCCGCGTGCTGGCCGGGACGCATCAGGCGCAGCTGAGTTTCCTTGAAGTTCGCGGTAACCCAGACATGGTCGAGCTGGACGATGGTCAGCAGCTCCTGGCCGGGCTGGACACGCTGTCCCGTCTCGACACTCTTGTTGGCGACGATGCCCGAGATCGGGGCCAGCAGGTGGGTATAGGAGAGGTTGAGTCTCGCCATCTGCAGCTGCGCCTCGGCTCGCGCCAGGTCGGCGTTTGCCGAGCCCCAGCGGGCCCGCACCTCGGCGATCTGCTGCGGCGCGGTGCGCGCCTTGCCAAGGTTTGCCTCCTGCTGCGCTACGGCAGCCCGCGCCTGGGCCACCCTGGCCTCGGCAGCCACCACGTCGGCCATGGCGCCGTCGAGCACCGCCTGCGCTGTGCGCGCCGCGGTCACTCTCTGATCGTACTCGGAGCGAGAGATCTCCTGTTTTGCGAGCAGGTTGGAGTAGCGCTCGCGGTCGGACTCCGCCCAGGTGCGAGTGGCCTGCGCCTGCTCGACGCGTGATTTCGCCGCGTTGAGGTTGGCGAGCTCGGTGCCGACCGCCTGCCGCGCCTGGGCCACGGCCGCCTCGGCGACGCGCAACTGCCCGATGGCATTGGCGCTCTGCACCGGCACCTCGGCGCCCGAGGCCGCGGCGTTGGCGCGCAGCCGATCAACCTCGGCCTGGGCGCTGGCCGCCGCCGCTCTGAAGTCGCCAGGGTCGATGTTCACCATCTCAGTGCCAGCTGCCACGAACTGGTTCGCTCGCACGTCCGGATTGACCCAGCTCACCGTGCCGTTGACCCGCGCGCTGATCGGATGGATGTCGCCGTCCACCTGGGCGTCGTCGGTGTCCTCGTACTGGCGCGCGTGCAGCCAGTAGAGCACCCCGGCCACTGCCAGCGCCGCCACCGCCGCCAGGGCGGCGATGCGGAACCGGCGCGGCAGGCCCTTCCGCGGCGCGGCCTCACCGTCGGGCCGCTGGCCCTGCGGTTGCGGGCCGCGGCCCGGCTCCGGCGCGCCCGGCGACGCCGGCGGCCGTCCCTCCCCCGCCCGTTCCCCCTCTCGCGTCCGCGCGGCGCCGGGCGCCTGCTGCTCCTCGACGACCTCGGTCTCTGGTGCCATGGCTTACCGTGCCCCTCCCGGAGCTTGTCCACCCAGGAACTGCTTGACCCCTTGCTCGATCTGTCCCATCGCCCGCAGCAGCGAGAGCTTGGTGAAGTTGTGCGAGAAGAGGCTGGCGATGTAGTTCTCGTGCGCCGCGGCGAGCTCCTGCTCGGCGAGCACGACTTCGACGTTGTTGGTGATGCCGTTGGCGAAACGGTCCTGCGCCACGGTCAGGGTCTGCTCGGCGAGGTCGACGTTCTTCCGCGCCACCTCGACCGAGGTCTCGGCCGCCCGCAGGTCGAGGAAGTTGCCGCGCACCTCGTACTCCACCCGCCCCTCGAGGTCGGCGAGCTCGGCGCGGCGCCGCTCGAGCGTCGCCTCGGCCCGCGTCACCTCGGCGTGGATGCGGCCGCCCTCGTAGATCGGCAGCGAGATGCCGGCGAACAGGGTGTAGGTGCCGTCGGTGGTGACGAGGTTCTTGCCGACGCGGCCGTAGTCGCCGGACACCGCCAGGCTCGGCAGCCGCTCGGCCTCGGCCGCCTGCTTGGCGAGCTCGGCCGCCTTGAACGCCGCCGTGGCGCTCTTGAGGTCGCTGCGCGAGGCGCGCGCCGTCTTGATCGCTTCCTCCTGGCCCGGCCCGGTCCAGGGAACGTAGGGGACCGGCGTGGTGATCGCGAAGCGCTGCCCGGCCGGCAGGCCGATCAGCCGTCCCAGGGTCAGCTTGTCCTTCTCGAACGTCGCCTCGTACACCGCCACCCGCTGCTCGTCGGTCTGCCGCTGCACGGTGGCGCGGAAGGCGTCGATGGACGGCGTCAGCCCGGACTTCACCTGGTTCTGGGCCAGCTCCTCGAGCGCCCGCGACGACTTGCCCTGGGCGCGCGCCGTGTCGAGGCGCGCCGCGCTCGCCACCACCTGGTAGTACGCGGCGCCCACCACCTCCACCACCAGCTCCCGGGCGTCGGCGAGCGACAGCTCGGCCGCGTGCGCCGACTCCCGCGCCGAGCGGAAGTTGTACAGCGACTGCAGGTTGAACAGCTGGTCGGTCAGCGTCAACCGCGCGTCCTGGAAGCTGAACGGCCCGATCACCTCGGGGATGCCGGGGATCTTGAAGCCGAAGGTCACCAGGCTGAGCTCGAGGGTCTGGTGGCTGAGCTTGCCGGTGAGCTGCGGCAGCAGGTTGGACAGCGCCCGCTGCCGCTCGGCCTGCGCCAGCCGGCTGTCGAGGCCCTTGTCGATCACCCCGAGGTTGGTCCGCAAGCCCCGCTCCAGCGCGTCGGCGAGCGACAGCTGCAGCAGCTCGCCGGTCGCCTCGCCCGTCGGCACGCTGCCCTGGAAATGGCTGGGGCCGGCGACCACCGCCGCGGGCGAGGGGGCCGGCGGCAGCGGGGTCGCGATGTTGCTCAGCGCGAGGCCGGGCGCGCCACCGGCGCCGCCGGCTCCAGGCGCCACCTGCGCCGCGAGCGGCCGCGCCACCCGGCCGGCCGCGGCCAGCCAGAGCAGGCCTGCCAGCACCGGCAGGGCGATGGTCCTGCCGATGGTCCTGCGTGCGAATCCTTCCATGACAGCTCTCGCTCTCCTCCACTCGACCCGGTTCGGTCCGGTCGGTCCAGTCGATTCGGCCCAGGCGGCTCGGCGCCGACCCGCGGCCGGACGCGTCTCACTCCATGTGCGCGGGCCCGCCGCCGGTCCGGACACTCTTGAGCAGCAAGCCCAGCGGCAGCATCAAGAAGCAGGCGATCGCCACGAAGCGGAACGCGTCGAGATACGCGAGGGCACCCGCCTGCTGGGCGACGATGCGGGCGACCACCGCCACCGCCTGCCGCCCGGCGTCGTAGGTGGAGGCGCCCTGCTGCACCAGCCGCTGGGTGAGGCCGGCGATCCACTGCGCGTAGACCGGGTTGCCGTTCGTGACGTGCGACACCAGCAGGTTGGTGTGCACCTGGCTCTGGCGCACCACCAGGTTGATGACCAGCGCGATGCCGAAGCTCGCGCCCAGGTTGCGTGACAGGTTGAACAGCGCCGACGCGGCGTTGCTCTTGTCCTGCGACAGCCGCGAGAACGCCGCCGTCGAGATCGGCACGAACAGGAACGCGATGCCGATGCCCACGATCATCCGGTAGCTGGTGATCGTCCAGTAGCCGACGTCGAGGCTGATGTGCGAGGTGAGCCACAGGCCGCCGCCGGCGATGATCAGGCCGATGGTGATCAGCGCCCTGGCCCCGATGCGGTTGATCAGCGCGCCGGTGATCGGCAGCACCATCATCACCGCCACTCCTCCCGGCGACAGCACCTTGCCGGCCTCGGTCGCCGTGTAGCCGAGAAGCGTCTGCAAGAACTGGGGGACCAGCACGGTGCTGCCGAACAGGGCGAAGCCGAGGGCGAAGATGAGCACGTTGGAGATCGCGAAGTTGCGCTCGCGGAAGAGCCGCAGGTCGACGATCGGGTCCTTCACCCGCAGCTCCCACCACAAGACCGCGAGCAGCGCCGCCGCCGAGATCGCCGCCGACGAGGCGATCATCCTCGAGCCGAACCAGTCGTCCTCCTGCCCCTTGTCGAGCACCACCTGCAGGAAGCCCAGGCCGAGGGTGAGCAACCCGATGCCGACGTAGTCGATGCGCAGCTTGCCGCGCAGCTGCTTGATCCGCTCGACCAGGTAGGGCGGGTCCTTGATCAGCGCGCCGGTGAGCGCGAAGGACACGATGCCGACCGGCACGTTGATGTAGAAGATCCAGCGCCAGTTGAAGTTGTCGGTGATCCAGCCGCCCAGCGTCGGACCGATGGCGGGCGCGAAGACCACCGCCATCGCATAGACCGAGAAGCCCATGCCGCGCTTCTCCGGCGGGAAGGCGTCCGCCAGGATCGCCTGGGCGCTCGGCTGCAGGCCGCCGCCCCCCAGCCCCTGCAGCACGCGGAAGAAGATCAGCAGCGGCAGGCTCGGCGCCAGGCCGCACAGGAACGAGCTGGCGGTGAACAGCACCACGCAGGTCATGTAGAAGCGCTTGCGGCCGAAGACGTTGGAGAACCAGCCCGAGAGCGGCAGCACGATGGCGTTGGCCACCAGGTACGAGGTCAGCACCCAGGTGCTCTCGTCGTTGGTCGCCGACAGGCTGCCGGCGATGTGCGGCAGCGAGACGTTGGCGATCGAGGTGTCGAGCACCTCCATGAAGGTGGCGAGCACCACGATCATCGAGATCAGCCAGGGGCTGAGCTGCATCTCGTCGGCGCCCGCCGCGGGGCGGCCGGCGGCGATGGCGTCGGTGGTCATGGCAGCGGCCTCAGCGCCCCCTCGATCACCGAGTCGATCAGGCGCTCGCGCTCGAGCCATGGGAACTCCGGCCGGGCGATGAGCAGCGAGACCAGCCCATGGACCGCCGTCCAGATCGTCTGGGCCGCCAGCTCGACCTCCGGAGTGACCTCGCCGCCCTCCCCACCCTCGCCGCCCTCCCCGCCGGCGACGTCGGCGACGCCGGCGACGTCAGCGCCCATGCATAGGGCCACCCGGCGGCGCATCCGCTGGTAGCAGTCCTGCCCGATCTCGTTGCGGCGGCCCAGGCTCTGGCTGCCGCAGGGCGGCGTCATGAAGGTGAGCTGGTAGTGATGCGGATGCTCGAGCCCGAAGGCGACGTAGGCGCGCAGGCCGGCGGCCAGGCGCTCGCGCGGCGGCAACCCGAGGCCGTCGAGGCGCTCGGCGTTGGCCCGGAAGCAGTCGAAGCTCTCCTCGCAGATGCAGTCCAGGATCTCGGACTTGTCGCGGAAATGGACGTAGATGGCCATCGGCGTATAGCCGATGCGCCGCGCGATCTTGCGCAGCGAGACGTTGGCGTAGCCCTCGCAGACGAACAGCTCCCGGGCGGCGTCGAGGATCTCCCGCCGCACCGCGTCCTTGTGGTCGGCGCGGCAGCGGCGGGCGAGCGGATGGGGCGTCGGGTCTGGCTGGTCGGTAGGATCCATCGGCGAGCCACTATACGCCGTATAGCGTAGTGTCTCGCCGCCGTCGCGTCAACCTGTCTACGAGCAGCCGGCGAAGCCCGCCGTGTCGAGGACCGGCTGGAAGGAGGTGCCCACCGGGTTCTGGTAGGTCCGGTTCTGGCCGGTGAAGGTGTCGGTGACCGTGATGACGACGCCCACGTTGGTGAGCCCCGAAGCGAAGAACCAGACTCTCTGGACCAGGCCGCAGGCATCCACGACCTTGGTGACCAGCTCGAGGTTGTTGCCGCTGAAGAACGAGAACGTCCCCGAGTCGTCGGTCGTCTGGAAGGCCGTCGCCGCCCCGGCCGCTCCCTGCGCCGTCCGCCAGACGGCCTGCACCTGGAAGCGGCCGTGATGCAGGCAGAGCACGGTCGAGGTGCCGACGCAGCTGGGCAGCAGCGTCGGGGGATGACTCGCCGATTGCTCGAGGAGATCGGGGAACGAGGAGAGCGCCCAGTGGAGAGCGGTGTCGTTGACGCCGACGGTGAGGTCGTAGGGCTCCTGGGGCTGGAAGCGGATGCCCGCGGCGGTGCCGAACGCCTCGGTGCCGTCGGGCTGCAGGGCCTGGGCCAGCAGCGCGCCGATCTGGCCCGGGGACATGCCCGCGGCGAGGGGGACCTCGGCCGTGAAGATGCGGCCGGAGACGAGGCCCCGGTGCACGACGCGAACGGCGTCGGAGAGCGCCGGGTTGGCGGCCACGCCGCTGACCGTGCCGCCGAGCTCGAGCTGCAACGCGCCGCTCGCCGAGTCGACCTCGTAGGAGCCGAATCTCGGCGCCGGCCGCCCGCCGGGCGCCGCCAGGTCCTCGACGACGTCGGCGGCGACCCAGGCTCCCGGGCAGAGCCCCGTCTCGGCGTTGGCGATGCGCAGGCTGTTGCCGCTGCAGTCGGCGTGGAAGGCGCCGGGCTCGGCGGGATCGGCGGCGTCGGCGAGATCGGCGGCCTGGGCGGCCTGGGCGGCATGGGCGGCATGGGCGGCAGCCGCCGGGAACCAGCAGCCGTAGCCGTGGCGGTTGATTGCGTCGGCGAACAGCTGGCAGAGCTGGGAGGAGTAGGCGTTGGACGAGGCCTGGATCGCGACCGGACAGGTGAACAGGGGCCGCGCCGCCCCCGGGCAGACGACACCCATGCGGATCTCCGCGGCGGCCCCCGGGCTCTCCCCGAGCGTCGAGTAGGACGAGTAGGACGGCCTCACCGCCGGGGCGGCGCAGGGCGCGCCGAGGATGCGAAAGGCCGGGACCTGGCCGTAGGACGGGGAGAAGCCCGTACCGTCCTGCACGTTCTCGTACAGCGTGTCCTGGATGCCCGCGTTGTTCGCGTACCAGACGGCGCTGCCGGACGCCAGGGTCGGCTCCTCGACCGTGAGCTGGAGGTAGTAGGTCGTTCCGGCCGCGAGGACCCCCGAGCCCGGGATCGACACCAGGCGCGGATACTCCGTCAGCTCGGTGGCGACCCCCTGGAAGAACCAGGCGCCCGGGTTGGCGCCGATCCTCGCCTCGAGCCGCATGCCGAGCGAGCCCGTCGCCTGCGAGACCTCGATCTCGACGTGATCGAGACAGTAGTCGAAGCCGGCAGGCACCGTGAAGGGCGCGGCCACGACGACGTTGGTGGGGCCACCCGTCGCCGGATCGCTGCCGTAATCGGTCAGGACCTGGCTGTCCGCCGGGTCGGTGTAGAAGCCGTCGTTGGCCATGAAGTTGCTGTAGACGACCTGCTGCGAAGCCGCCACGCCGGCGCCAGCGAGCAGGCCGAGGCCGCCAAGGAGCGCTGCGAGTCGCTGCATGCTTGCCTCCGTCTCCGCGGCGCGTGCGGGCGCTCCGGAAGAGCCCCGCCGCTGCAAGGAGTTGCGCCGGTGATGCTGCACGCAGATGCTGTGCAAGTCAATTGCGGGCTGCGCTCCGCCCGTGCCGCCCGCGCGGCCCGTTCCGCTCGCGCCGCCCGCGCCGCCCGCCTGCCGGGGCGGCTCTCAGGCATCTTCGCGCCGCTGGTCCAGCATGGCGCGCACCCGGCGGGCGAGGAGAGCAGGATCGAAGGGCTTCTGCACGAAGGCGACGCCGGGCGCATCGGCCTGCACCGCGCGGTCGGCGTAGCCGGACATGTAGACGACCCGCAGCCCGGGACGCCGGGCGAGCAGGTCCTGGGCCAGCTCGACGCCGCTCCTGCCGGGCATGACGACGTCGGTGAGCAGCAGGTGGATGGGGCCGGTGTGCTCCGCGGCGCGCCGCAGCGCCTCGTCGGCGCGGGCCGCCTCGAGCACGGCATAGCCCTGCCCTTCCAGGATCTCCCGCGCCAGCGACCGGATCGACGCCTCGTCCTCGACCACCAGGATGGTCTCGTGGCCGCGGCCCGCGGCCGCCGTCGCGGCGATCGCCGGCGTCGCGGGCTCGTCGGTGCGCGGCAGGTAGACGGCAAAGCTGGCGCCCTCGCCCGGCGCGCTCTCGACCTCGAGGTGGCCGCCGCTCTGGTGGACGATCCCGTAGACCGTGGCCAGCCCGAGGCCGGTCCCCTTGCCCTCTTCCTTGGTGGTGAAGAACGGCTCGAAGAGATGCGCCATCACGGCGCTGTCGATCCCGCAGCCGGTGTCCGCGACCTTCAGCACCACGTGGGTGGCGTCGGCAGGGGCATCCGCTCCAGCGCGGGCAGCGCCGTCGCTCCCGGTTCCTTCCGCCGGGTGATTGCGCGTCGACAGGGTCAGCCTGCCGCCGCCGGGCATCGCATCGCGCGCGTTGACGGCCAGGTTCATCAGCACCTGCTCGATCTGGCCGGCGTCGGCGCGGATCCGCGCCAGCTGCGGCTCGAGATCGGTGACCAGCTCGATGTCCTCGCCGATCAGGCGCCGTAGCATCTGCTCGAGCTGACGGATGAGGGCGTTGACGTCGATGACCGTGGGCACCAGGACCTGGTGGCGGCTGAAGGCCAACAGCTGGCGCGTCAGCCCGGCGGCGCTCTCGCCGGCGCGGACGATCGCCTCGACCTGGCGGCTCAGCGCCGGGCGGTCGGCGAGCGCCTGCAGCACCATGTTGCCGTACCCGAGGATCAGGGTGAGCAGGTTGTTGAAGTCGTGGGCGACACCGCCGGCCAGCCGGCCCACCGATTCCATCTTCTGCGCCTGCTGGAACTGCGCCTCGAGGCGCCGGCGCTCGGTGATGTCGCGCAGGATGGCGAGGATGGTCGACTCGTCGCCGATGCGCACCAGCGAGACCGACGTCTCGACCGGGACCCGCGAGCCGTCGGCGCGCACCAGGTGACGCAGCGGCACCCGCACCTTCCCTTCCACCGCCGCCTTCGCGCGGCTCCGCCGCGATTCCTCCAGCTCCTCCGGCGCCACGAAGTCGTCATAAAGCCGGCCGACGATCTCCCGGCGCGGCCGGCCGAGCAGGTCCAGGGCGGCGCGGTTGGCTTCCAGGATGCGCTGCTCCATGTCGAGGACCAGGATGGCGTCGTGGGCCTGCTCCATCAGGGCGCGGTAGCGCTCCTCGGAGGCCGCCAGGCGGTTGAGCGACTGGCCGAGCGCCACCGTCTGGCCGAACTGCACGGCAAGGCTGGCGGCGAAGCCGAGCCAGGAGTTGTCCGAGAGATCCTGGTGGTCCGACGCCAGCACCAGCACCCCGAAGGTCTCCCCCATCACCACGAACGGCACCACCAGGGCGGAGGGGCGCCCCAGCCGGGTGAGGAGGTCCGCGGCGGCGCCGGCGCCCACGCCGGGCACGTCCGGCGCACCCGCCGCGGCGAGCGCGGCCGGCCGGCCGGAGGCGACGATCGCATGGATGATCTCGGGGTGGCCGTAGCAGGCCTCGGCATCCTCCCGCATCGCGGCCGCGATCCCGGAGTGCGCCTGCAGCCGGTAACGGTTCTCCCCCTCGACGAGGTAGAGCAGCCCGGTCGAGAGGCCCGCGGCGTCGAGGCACTGCACGAGCACGTCGCCGATCACCTCGGGCACGTTGGCCGGCTGGCCGAGCACCTCGGACAGGCTGCGCATCAAGGCCAGCGCCGTCGCCTGGATGCCCGCCTGGCGCAGCAGGGCGCGGTTCTGCGAGGACTGGCGCTCGAGCTGCGCCTGGACGCGCTGCCGGTGGAGAGCTGCCAGCTCGGCCTCACCGGCCTCGCCGAGCTCGCCGGCCTCGCCGACCGCGCCGGCGCCGGGGCCGCCGGAACCGCCGCCAGCCGCGGGCAGGACCGGCGCCGCCGGCGCTGCCGGCGAGTGCCGCGCGCCGCCGTGCAGCGCCTCGCGCAGCGCCTCCCCTGCGGCGGCCAGATCCGCGGTGCGCGGCACCAGGGCGCTGGCGCCCATCTTGCGGGCCAGCTCGCGGTCGGCTTCGTCGAGATAGGCCGAGGAGAAGAGCACCACCGGCACGGCCGCCAGCGCGGGGTCGCGGCGCACCTCGCGGCAGAGGGCGAAGCCGTCCATCGCCGGCATGCCGGCATGGGCGAGGATGGCGTCCGGCGGCGCGGCGCGGGCCTTTTCCAAGGCCTCGGCGCCCCCCGACGCCGTGTCGACGGCGTAGCCCTGGTGCCTGAGGCGCAGAGCGGCGAGCTTCAGGTTGAACGGATCGTCGTCCGCGACCAGCACGGTCCGGCCCTCTCCCAACGTCTTCGGGGCACTGAGATGTGCGCGCACCACCTCGAGCAGGCGCGACGGTTCGATCGGCTTGGGCAGGAACTCGGTGAGCTCGCCGGCCCTGGCCCGCAGCTCGCCGAGGCGGGAGACCATGCCGGTGACGAGCAGGGCCGGCACGTCCTCGCGGCCGGCCTGCAGGCGCAGCTCCTCGAGCAGCCGCATGCCGTCGGTGTCGGGGAGCACGTAGTCGAGGACGATGAGGTCGGGCGGCCGCTCGGCGGCGGCGGCGAGCGCCGAGCGTCCGTCGCCGGCTTCGAGCACGAGGTAGCCATCGCTCTCCAGGGCGACGCGCACCATCTTGCGGGTGATCGGGTTGTCCTCGACCACCAGCACCACGTGTCCGTTCATGGCGAGCTCGCCCGGCACTGGCCCGCGAGGACACCGGCGATGACCGCCGGCAGCGTGCGGGTGTCGATCGGCTTGGTGATGTAGCCGTCGCATCCCGCCTGCCGGGCCTTCTCCTCGTCCCCCTTCATGGCGTACGCGGTGAGCGCCAGGATGGCGACGCCGCTCGTCGCGGGGTCTGCCTTCAGGCGCCGGGTCAGGGTCAGCCCGTCCATGCCCGGCAGCTGCAGGTCCATGAGGATGAGCCGCGGATGGAAGCCGTCGAGGATCGTCAGCGCTTCCTCGGCATCCACGGCCACCCGCACCTCGTAGCCCTCCGCGGCAAGCACCACGCGCGCGAGCTTGAGGTTGGTCGGATTGTCGTCGACGATCAAGATCGGCTCACCGGCCACCGGGCGGCTCCTCGGCGGCCGGAGCCCCAGGCTCCCTGGCAACCGATCCCGCAGGCTCCTCCGTCGGAGCGGCCACCGGTGCCACCCCGGCGCGCGCCAGCGAGGCGAGGAGGTCCTGGCGCCGCAGGGGCTTGGTGAGGAAGTCGTGGAGCGGCCAGCCGGTGGTCACCAGCTCCGCCACCACCGTGGTGGCGATCACCGGCACGTCGCGGTTGGGGGCGGTCGCCTGGATGGCGGACAGCAGCTCGAGCGCGCCGACGTCGGGCAGCAGCAGGTCGAGGGTGACGGCGGCGAAAGCGCGCCGCCGGCAACGGTCGAGCGCCTCGCCGCCGGTCGCCGCGGCCTCGACGGCAAAGCCTGCGGCGGCCAGCTCGCGCACCAGCCAGGCGCGGTCCCTGGCGTCGTCTTCGATCACCAGGACACAGGGCGCGTCCGGGTGCGGCGGCGGTGGCGCGGGCGCGTAGGTCGCGGCCGGGCTGGCCGCGCGGGGCAGGACGGCGAAGAAGCGGCTCCCCCGGCCGAGAGTGCTGTCGACGCCGACCCTGCCGCCCTGCGCCTCGACGATGCGCCGCGTCAGGGCCAGGCCGAGGCCGGTGCCGCCGTACTTCTTGGCCGCGCCGACGTCGAGCTGCTGGAACTCGACGAACAGCCGCCCCAGGTCCTCGGGCCGAATGCCGATGCCGGTGTCCTCGACCTCGAGGCGGAAGTGCTCGCCGCCCTCGGGCGCCATGCGCAGCGTGACGCGGCCCTCCTCGGGGGTGAACTTGAGCGCGTTCGAGAGGTAGTTGTAGAGGACCTGCTTGAGCTTGGCCGGATCGGCGACCACCTCGCCGGCGCCAGGGTCGACCTCGATCGAGATGGCGATGCGGCGCGAGGCCGCCAGGCTGCGCAGGATGTCGCGCACCTCGGCGGCGATCTTGCCGAGGTCCACCCGCTCGGGCAGGAACTCCATCTTGCCGGCCTCGATCTTCGACAGGTCGAGCACGTCGTTGATCAGTCCCAGCAGGTGGCGCGAGCTGGTGAGGATGTCTCCCAGGTACTCCTTCTGGTCGGGCGCGACCGGTCCCACCTTGCCGTCGTGCATCAGCTCGGCGAAGCCGATGATCGCGTTGAGCGGCGTGCGCAGCTCGTGCGACATGTTGGCGAGGAACTCGCTCTTCAGGCGGCTGGCCTCCTGCAGGCTCCTGCGGCGCAGCTCCTCGAGGCGGTGGCGCTCGGTGATGTCGCGGATGGCGCTCGACACCAGGATGCCCTCCTCGGTCTCGAGCGGCGAGAGGCTGATCTCGACCGGGAACTCGCTGCCGTCCTTGCGCCGGCCGTAGAGCTCCATGCCGGTGCCCATGCCGCGCACCCGCGGGTCGGCGAAGAAGCTGTTCCGGTGCTGCGGGTGCGGGCCGCGGAAGCGCTCGGGCACCAGCATCTCCACCGCCCGGCCGAGCAGCTCCGCGCGGCTGTAGCCGAACAGCTTCTCGGCCTGGCCGTTGATCAGCTCGATGGTCCCCTGGCGGTTGACGATGACCATGGCGTCGGGAGCCGATTCGAGCAGCCCGCGGAACTTGGCCTCGACCTTCTTGCGGTCGCTGATGTCGCGGATGGCGGCGGTCGCGAAGATGCCCTCCTCGGTCGCCAGCGGCGAGAGGCTGATCTCGGCAGGGAAGGTGCTGCCGTCCCGCCGCCGCGCGAACAGCTCGAGACCGCGGCCCATCGGGCGCGGGCGCGGGTCCGTGAAGTAGGCAGTCCGGTACCCGGGGTGGCGCCCACGGAAGCTCTCGGGCACCAGCTCCTCCACGGCGGTGCCCAGGAGGTCGCTGCGGCCGGCGCCGAAGAGCCTCTCGGCCTGGGTGTTGACCAGCACGATGCGGCCGGCGACGTTGACCATCACCATGGCGTCCGGCGCCGCCTCGAGCAGGCCGCGGAACCTGGCGTCGAGCATCCGCGACTGCCGCAGGACGTCGAGGCTGCCGTCGTCGCTCGGGCCGCCGGCCCGGCCCGGGTCCGCGGCGCTGCCGGAGCTGCCAGCGCTGCCGGAGCTGCCGGCAGTGCCAGCTCTGCCGGAGGCGGGGACGGCGCCGGCGTCACCCGCGGCGCCGACCGGCCTGTCCAGCAGCTCGCGCACCATGCGGGCCAGGGCTTCGACCGAGAAGGGCTTGCCCAGCAATGGCGCACCGGCCGGGAGCCTCTCCCGGCGGGCGGTGGCGCCGTCCACGGCGCCGGACATGAACAGCACCTTGATGGCCGGCCGCAGGCTGGCGATCCGCGCCGCCAAGTCCGGGCCCCGCATGCCGGGGACCTCGATGTCGGTGAGCAGGACGTGGATGTCGCCGAGATGGTGGCGGGCCGTCTCGAGCGCCTGGTCGCCGTTGGCCGCCGCGAGCACCGCGTAGCCGCGGGTCTCGAGCGCCAGCCGCGCCAGCAGCCGGATGCTCTCGTCGTCCTCGACCAGCAGGACCGTCTCCCGCGCGGACGGACCCTGCCCGGCGCCGGGGCCGGCTTGCGGCTGCCCGGTGGCGTCTTGGCGAGAGATGTCCTTCATGGCTCGAATCTACGCGGTGGCGGAGACCGGCAACATCGTCGCGCCGCCGAGAACCGCGTCGTTCTCCGGCTGACACGCGGGTGCTAACAGACGGCACGCCGGGCACGGCCACCTGCTCGAAGGCGCCTACTCGAACAGGCGGTTGACGATCGAGTACTGCACGAGGTCGTAGTTCTCCCGCATGCCCATCTTCTCGAGGATCCGCGCGCGGTAGGTGCTCACCGTGGCCACCGAGAGTCCGAGCTGCTCGGCGCTGGCGGTCACCGTCTTGCCCGAGGCGAGGAGCCGGAAGACCTGGAACTCGCGGTCGGACAGCAGCTCGTGCGGGGCGCGCCCGGGAGCCAGGCCGATCTCGCCGGCGAGACGCTCGGCGAGGCTGGGGCTGACGTACCTCCTCCCCGCCAGCACGCTTCGAACCGCCGCGACGAGATCGGCGGCGGTGGTCTTCTTGGCCAGGTAGCCGGCGGCCCCGGCGCGCAGCGCCCGCACCGCGAACTGCTCCTCCGGATACATGCTGAGCACCAGGACCGGCAGCCTGGGCCTCACGCGGCGCAGCTCCTTCAGCGCCTCGAGCCCGCTCCTGCCCGGCAGCGAGATGTCGAGGATGACGGCGTCCCAGTCCGCCGCCTCCACCATGCGCAACGCCTCCTCGCCGCTCGCCGCTTCGCCGAAGACCGCATCGTCGACGGCGCCGTGGAGGATCTGCTTGAGACCCTGCCGCACGACGGCGTGATCGTCCACCAGCAGGATGCGGGTCATCGCGGCAAGATCACCTCGACCGTGGTGCCGGCGGTGAAGCGGCGCCGGATCACGACCTCCCCGCCCAGCGCGCGGGCCCGCTCGCGCATGCCGAGCAGACCGATGGATCGCGAGTCGCCGATCTTGTCCTCGGGGATGCCGCGGCCGTCGTCGCCGATCTCCAGGGTCACCCGGCATGCCTCCGCGGCAAGCCGGATGTCGACCGCGGTCGCGCCGGCGTGGCGCACGACGTTGGTCAGCGCCTCCTGCAGGATGCGGAAGAGGGCCGTCGCCTGGTCCGGGCTGAGACTCGCCCCCGCCATGGTGGCGACCAACCGGCAGGCGATGCCGGTGCGCTTCTCGAAGTCCGCGACGTACCACTCGACGGCCGCTTCGAGGCCCAGCTCGTCGAGGATGCCGGGCCGCAGCTCGCCGATGACGTGGTGCACCGCGTCCGACGCGAGGTCGAGCAGCTGCGACATGTCCTGGAGCTTGCCGGCGAGCGCCTCGCGCGCCGCGGGCACCGGAAACGCGAGCGACTCCAGCTGCCGCTCGAGCCAGCCCACGTCCAGCCGCAGGGCGGTCAGGATCTGCCCGACCTCGTCGTGGACCTCGCGCGCGATGCGCGCGCCCTCCTCCTCCCGGGCGGCAAGCAACCGCTCGGACAGCGCCCGCAGGCCCTCGTGGGACTGCCGCAGGCGCTCCGCGTTCCGTCTTTTCTCGGTGATGTCCCTGCCGAAACCGATGGTCGTGCCGTCGGACAGCTTGAGGCGCGTCCACAGCGTGTCGACCAGGTTGCCGCTGCGGTTGCGGAGCCTGAAGGGGGTCCATTCGGTGATCGATCGGTGGATGAAGTCGATCGCCTGGCGCCGCTCCTCGGAGTCCGGGTAGACCTCGGCCATCAGGTCGACCGCTTGCGCTTCCTCCACCGTCCAGCCGAGGACGCGCTCCCATTCGCGGTTGGCGACGATCAGGCGCATTGCCGCGGGATCGAACAACGAGACCATCACCGGGACGTTGTCGAAGATGGTCTGCAGCAGCTCGGACCTCTGCTGCTGCGCCTGCCTCTCCCGCTGGCGCCGCGCCAGCTCGGCGCCGATCGCGGCGAGGCGCTCCGGCGCGCGGTTCAGCGCCACGAAGTAAGGGCTCGCGGCCACCCCCCGCGGTCCCAGCACGTCGGGATGCGTCTCGAGCACGCCGTGGCGCACGGTCAGGTCGCTCAGCGACTGCACCTCGTGCAGGCAGAGGATGACGCAGGGCCAGCTGTCGGCGAGCTCGGAGAGCATGGCCTCGAAGACGAGGAGCTCGGCGTCGGGCGCCTGCCGCTCCCGGTCCCACCCGACGATGCCGGCGAGGCGGAGGACGCGGGCGCCGGCCGCCTGCGCCGCCGCGAGGCCCGCCTTCACCTCCTCGAGCATGGCCTGGGCCGAGGGGCCGCGGCCGACCACCCTGAGACGGCCGCTCGCCTGGCAGCCCGCGACGTCCACCCCCTGCCTGTCGAGGATGCCCAGGATGCGCTGGTTGTCCGCGGCCTCGCCCGCGACCACGCAATGATCGGAGCCGCGCAGCCCGGTGGTCAGGAAGCCGAGCGCGTGCTCCAGGTGCTCTGTGTTTTCGCAGAGACAGGCGAGATGAGAATGCAGGGGGACATGCCAGCCGCCGATCCCCAGGTCGACGGTAGGAGGCGATTCCAGCGCCTTGGCGTGCTTCTCGGCCGGCACGGTATACCCCCCGAAAGCGCCCCTTTTCCGCCCGCTGCTAGGCCGGGCAAGGACCTTTCATCACATCTTAAACCTGTTCAGCCGTAGTTGGTAGGGGTATGAGGGGATATTTTCTGACCATCGCTATATCGACTGTCTATGCCTCGACTTACTGAAGGAGCTGGGTAGACTTACCCATTCCTCCGGGCCGAGCCAGTCGTCGTCCTACGGCGAGTCGGAGTCGGCCTTGCCCACTTCTCCGGCGATCCGCTTCCAATCGCTGTACACTCAGAAGGCGCATTCTCGAAAATCATGAGTCCGCCGTGCCAGCCTGCGGCGGCCACGTGGACGGCAGAGGCCAGGCCTGAGAGGCGGCCGGGAGAAGAACATGACGACACCTGAGCTGCGCGAAGAGCCGAACGGGGCAGAAGAGCAGCCGGTGACGGCGATCGACGTCGAACGGTACCTCTCCGGGCGTCTCGAGGAGCAGATCAACTACTACGAGAAGGCCGCCAGCCGCGCCAAGCAGATGCATGTGCGGCTGCAAAGCGGGATCATCGTGCTCAGCGTGATGGTGCCGGTGGCGGTCAGCCGCCCCCAGGACTGGAGCGGATGGATGCGCTTCCTGGTGGTGGCCGCCTCCCTCCTGCTGCCGGCGATGACCGGGCTGACCAGCTTCCGCAAGTACGGCGAGACCTGGATCTCCTACCGCACCACCGCGGAGCTGCTGAAGACCGAGAAGTACCTCTTCCTCACCGGCAGTGGCCGCTATCGCGACAACCCGAACGCCTTCCATGACCTCGTCGAGGCCGTGGAAGCGCAGCTCATCGCCGAGCACACCAAGTTCCGCGCCTCCTTCACCGAGGTGCGCCAGGCAGCCGGCGGACGCGAAGAGACTCCCCGGCACGCCGCCGAGAAGGCAGCCTGACGTCGCCGAGAAGCCGCCGAAAGGAGCACGATGATCCGCCCTCGACGTGGCAGCACCGGCGCCGCCTCGGCGCTCCGCCTGGGACTCCTGGTCTTGGCCGGCGCCCTGGCGGCCGGAGCGTCGGCCGATCGCCGGGCGGAGCAACCTTCCCGGGAAAGCCTTTCCTTCGCAGTCCCGGCGGCGGAGGACCTGGTGCTGCCCAGCGGCTCCTGGACGGATCGAGTGGTGGGAATCCCGGGGCCGGACCTGGTCGAGAAGCGGGGCGTCCCCGGCCTCCCCACCTTCACCAGGACCATCAGTGTCCAGAGGAAGAGCTATCGGTTCACGATGGTGGGCTCCGACCCGTTCCTTGCAAGGTCGAAGCAAGTCGTGGTTCCCCTCCAGATCATCCCGGTGCGGGTGGCGTTCAATGATGGGACCGTGCTCGACCCCACCCTCCCGGGCCCCGCTTGCGCCGGCGCCGGCGACCCGTTGACCATCACGCTCGGATCGCCGCTGTTCACCGACAAGGACTACGGCGAGGGCATCAACCGGCAATACGTGGAGGAGAATCGCCGCGTCGAGTTCTGGGCGGTGACGGCCGCCAATCCCGGCTATGGCGTGCGCGTCGCGCCCGTCGTCTTGCCGACCCTCACCTTGACCGTCGACGGCCCATCCCAGGCTGCGCCCTGCGGGCGTTACGTGGTGCTCCAGTTCTCAGCCCTCGACGCTCTCCTCCGGACAAGCGTGATCCCACTGCTCAGGAAGCTGGGTGTCGGACCCAGGACGTTCCCACTCTTCCTGTTGACGAACGTCGCCGTCTCGGACCCCAGGTTCGGCCTGGCAGTGGGATATCACAGCGCGTTCAACTCCGGCGGGACCCAGACGTATGGCGTCGCGGAATACGACACCACCCAATTCGATCCGAACATGCTGGACGTCGCGGTGCTGGCGCACGAGGTCGCCGAGTGGTACGACGATCCGTTCATCAACAATGCCACGCCGCCATGGGGCAACATCGGGCAGGTAATCGGTTGTCAGGCCAGCCTGGAGGTCGGGGACCCTCTGACGGGCCACCACTTGGAGGTCTCGATGCCGAACGGCATGACCTACCACCCACAGGAGCTGGCCTTCTTCTCGTGGTTCTTCGACCAGGTGCCCTCCCTGGGGATCGACGGTCTCTACTCCTGGGGCGGAACCCTCAAGAGCCCCGCATCACCCTGTAAGTAGCACAGCCGCGCGCAGAGCCGTGGCGCCCGGGGAGCCGGAGCTCGCGCCGCAGGCCCGGCGTCCACGACTAGCCGGGAACGGTCACGACCTGGCTGACCATGGAGCAGCCGCCCTCGTTGCAAGCGGTCAGCGTCACCTGGAAACTGCCGGGCGCCCCGTATTCGTGGACCGGGTTCTGCAGGTTGCTCGTGTCGGCGTCGCCGAAGTCCCACGCCCAGCTCACCGGAGAGCCCGTCGACGTGTCGGTGAAAATGGCAATGTCATTCGCATTCGACGTCGACACCGTGAATGCCGCCGCAGGGGGCGCCGGCCCGTGACAGCTGGCGTCCGCGGGCAGGTAGGAGTAAGCGCCGGTCACCGTGATCGAGCACCCGGTGACCGCATCCGCCACCGTGACGTCGACGCTTGCCGGGAGGTTCACCGTGCTGCCCGGCCCGGCGCAGGGCTCCGTCGGGAAGACCCCGGTGAAGGGCGGCGCGGTCACGAACAGCATCCTCGTCGTCGAACCTGGAGCCGGCGAGGGCGCCTCCTGGCCGAATTGAACCTGGGTGCTCGCCGGATCGGGAAACGTGCCGCTGACCGTCACCAGGGCGCCGCCGGACTGGCCGCCGTAAGGCGGCTGAATGCCGCGCACGGCCAGCCCGGATTTGGACTTCTGGTCCGCGAAGAAGCCATTCACGTCCAGGATCAGATCGACGGTGTGGGTGAGGTCGCCTGGATCTTCGGCAGCATAGTAGACCGTGACGGTGCCCGAGCCGTCGCCGGCCAGCTGCACCATGGCGTTGTTCCCGCGCACCTCGCCGGCGTTGAAATCGATCGTGGGAGTAAAGGACAGGAGGGCGTCGTCGGCATAGACCGTCAGGTGGCCCGCGACCCGCGGACTGACGACGGTGACGTTTGCCGAGATCGCCCTGGCGTTGGCGGGGATCCCGCACAGGCCGGCCACCTGCACGAGCCGGAAGCCGACACGGAGAGGGTCGCCTGACCGACTGTCGAAGACCCGGCAGGGAGGAACGGTAAAGAGCTCCATGCCAGCCGGCTGGCAGCTGCCGACGGAGGCAGTGCCAACGAGAGACGCGGCGCCATCGCCCGGCAAGGCGAGAGCCAGCGCGAGGGCCGCGACCACGGCGGTGCCGGCGGGCGATGCCGGCCTTCCCGGGCATTCATGAGGAGACATCGTCAGCGCGCCTCTTCGTCCAACCGATCAGCATATCCCGCACGGAGCGCTTGAACAACATAGATATTGACATGCGTCGATGCTTCGATGGACGCGCGCCCTCAGTCGGTGCGCAGCGTCACGGCGGGGTCGATGCGGCTCGCCCGCCGGGCGGGCAGGTAGCCCGCCGCGAGGCAGATGGTCACCAGCAGGGCCGCCGCCGCCACCAGGCCCAGCGGATGGGCGCCGGTGACTCCGTAGAGCAGACCCGTGAGGAGGTGCCGCGCCGCCAGCCCGCCGAGCGCGCCCAGGGCGACACCCGCCAGCGCCAGGGTGAGGGCGCGCCGCAGGACCCAGCGGAGCACCTGGCCGCGGTCGGCCCCGGCGGCCATCCGGATGGCGATCTCGCGCCGGCGCCGGCCGATGCCGTACGCCATCACGCCATAGGTGCCGATCAGCGCGAGGAGCAGGGCGACCCCGGCGGAAAGGGCCACCAGCAGGGCGCGGGAGCGGGGTCCGACGATCGACTGCGCCACCAGGTCCTCGAGGCGGGCGGCCGGTGGCAGCGGCAGAGACGGGTCGAGCTCGCGCAGCTGGCGGCGCACCGCCCGCGCGTAGTCCAGGGGCCGGCCGCCGGCGCGGACCAGGGCCGCGAAGGCGGCCGGGGGGGCCTGGCTCAAGGGCTGGATCATCAGCACCCCCGGACCCTCGGCCAATCCCTGATACCGGACGTCGCCGAAGACTCCGATCACGCGGTAGTCGTGTCCGTGCATCGTCACCGCGGCGCCGATGGGGCTGCTGCCGGGCCAGTGGCGCAGCGCCAGGGCGCGGCTGACCATCACCACCCGCGCGGTCTCGGGGCCAGGTTGGAGGGCAAACTGCCGGCCGGCGAGCAGAGGAATGCGTAACAGGCGCAGGTAGCCGGGGGTGACGAGCTGCATCGTCGCGCTGCGGCCCTGTGTCCAATCGTCGCCCGGCGGATCCTGGCCGGTGACGCGGAAGCCCCAGATCTGGAAGTGGTCGGGCAGGGGTAGCCGGCTGGTCAGGGCCACCTCGCTCACTCCGGGCAGCGCCTCGAGACTCGTGAGCAGCCGTGCCGCGAACTCCGCGCGCCGAACCTCGTCGGGGTAGCGCCAGGCGGGCAGGCGGATCTCCTGGACCAGGACGTTGCGGCTGTCGAATCCGGGGGCCACTGCGGCGAGGCGGAGCCAGCTCGTGACCAGCGCCAGGGCGCCGGCGAGCAGGATCAGCGTCAGGGCGACCTCCGCGACGACCAGCGCGTCCTGCGAGCGCCGCACGAGACGAGGCTCGGCCATCGCGGCGCGCGGGGCGCCGGCGCGCGCAAAGGCCGTCGGCACGACGCCGCTGACGGCGGTGGCGACGACGCCTGTCGCCAGGGCGAAAAGCGCCACGCCCTGGTCGACGGCGATCTTTTCCAGCCCTGGTAGCTCGGCCGCCAGGAAGAGCGGCAGCGTGTGCTGCGCGAGGGCCGCGAGGACGAGCCCGCCGGCGCTGCCGCCGACGGCGAGAGCCAAGGTCTCGACCGCGCTCTGGCGGAGCACGTGCAGACGCCGAGCGCCCAGGGCGAACCGCAGCGCCGTCTCGGCACGCCGTTCGACCGCCTGGGCGAGCAAGAGATGAGCGAGGTTGACGCAGACGATCAGGAGGACCGCCGCCGCGGCCGCGACCAGCAGCACGAGGGCGGGCCGGCTGTCGCCGATCACGCTGTCGAGCAGCGGCACGACGCGGATGCCGGCGCGCGCGTTGGTCTCGGGATAGGCGGCGGCGAGGGCGGCGGCGATGCGATCCAGCTCGGCGCGGGCCGAGGCCAGGGTCGCTCCCGGCGCCAGGCGTGCGATCGCGGCGTAGCCGTGCTCGTCCCGCACCGTGAGGTCTGCAGCCGTCGGCGCGGCGGGGGTCCAGAGACCTTCCTTGTGCCCGGCGAGACCGAAGCCGGCGGGCATCACGCCGACGACCGCGTACGGCTGACCGTCGAGACGCAGCGTGCGCCCGAGGATCCGGGGGTCCGCGCCGCAGACGCCCGCCCAGAGGTCGTGGCCGAGAATCACCATGTGCTCCCGGCGTGCCACCTCTTCGGCAAGAAAAGTGCGGCCGAGCGCCGGCGCGACGCCGAGGACGCCGAGCAGATGCGAGTCGATCTTCGCCGCGGCGACCTCGAGCGGTTCGCCGCCAACCTCGAGGACCGCGGAATAGTCCTTGTAAAGACCGATCCCACGCAGGGCGCGACTGCGCAGCCGCCAGTCCGCCGCGTCCATGAAGGACACCGGGAGCCGATTCCAGATTGCCGCGAGGCTGGGGTTGGGCGAGCTCCTGAGATTCCCGAGGGTCTCGTAGATGCGAACCAGGGCGTGAGGTTGGGGATAGTCGAGGGGCGAGAGAACCCCGCGAGCGACGGCACAGGCGGTCGCCGCCGCCCCCACACCCACCGCAAGCGTCAGGATGACGGCGATGGAAACCAGCGGGCTCCGCGCGAGACGCCGCAGGCCGTAGCGCAATGCGTGCCACATGTCGTCGTGGGACCAGGCGGGGAGCAGAGTGGACCTGCTACTCCTCCCACGATCTTACTGTATTCCTGACAGCGGGCGCGGCGGTTCGGCCAGGCCGTCGACGCCTCTACGGCTTGAAGCCGTGCCGGTCGACTCGGCCGGTCAGGGTCTCGGAGCCGGGACCACCTCCGGACAGCAGGTAGTAGCGGGTCACCCCGGTCGCCTTCTGTTGCACCCACACCTCCACTTGATCGGTCGTGAAGCGCACGATCTGCGGCCACAGGAAGCCATTGGGCTTCGGACCGATCAGGCGCACGATCACCTCGGCCCGGGCCGGCAGCGGGCCGGCAGCGCACAGCGCCTGAGCGAGACAGGGCTCCACGAGAGTGCCCCAGCTCGGAGCGGTAGCTTGCGGGCTGAAGCGCACCCAGGCCCGGAAGCCAGGCAGCTCCAGGCTCTCGATGGCGAGGGCAGCGGGTGGGGGCCCGGACTCTCCTCCCGCATTCCCGACGACGAAGCCCTCGACGACCGTGGTGCTGGGCATCGGCCGCCACGCGACGAGAGCGCCTCCCCGGCCGCCGGTCAGGAGGGGCCCTTTGAATACCGTGGTCGCGACGTCCTCCGCGTCTCCCGTGGGCTCCGCGGCGAGATCGAAGGGTCGCAGCGAGATGGCGGTCTGGTTCACGCCGGTGGGGGGGATGACCGTGGTCCAGCTCACCCAGACGGTTCCCTCGCTCGTCAGTCCGACGTCGGACAGGATGTGGTCTCCAGGCGTACTGGGATTGGCCGCCTGCTCGGCGCCGCGCGGCTCTCCGGCCGGTCCGAAGGCGCGCATGCGGACGCCGATGCTCGAAGGTCCACCGCTCGCGCCGGCTTCCGTGCCCTGCCAGACGACGACGGCGCTGCCATCGGATCCGACCGCCAGGTGTGAGTGTGAAACGGCCTCCGCGACGTGCACCTCCGGCCCCGCCGCCGTCAGATTCCCGTCCAGGAAACGAGCCCGAACGGCGGCGCTCGCGAAATCCGACGTGATCGAGTCCCAGCTCACGACCACGTGGTCCTTGGATCCGCCCACGCCCGTCAGGCTATGGAAGCCTTGCGTGGTCTGGTTGACGCGCACCGCATCACCCACCATGCGGCCGGCCGCGTCGAGCTTCATGACATAGACGTCGGTGCGGGTCGGCTGCAGCGGACTGGCGGTAGGGTCATCCTGGGTACCGACCTCGGAGGCCACGAAGAAGCCGCCGCCGGCCAGGGCAATGGCGAGAGGATGGTAGTCGATGATCAGCCCGCCGGGATCCGGGATGGGATCCGGGAAGCTCATCCGCTGCAGGAGCTTGTCCTGAGCGTCGAAGATCGCTCCGCCGACGTTGGTCTCGTCGGGCACGGTCGACTCCGACCAGAAGACTCCCCAGCTTCCCGAATCGCCGACGACCACCGAGGTGATGAACACCTGTTCGTACGGCGGCCCGATGTCGAGGTTCTTCGCCGGCCCCAGGAGCTCACCTGCCTCGGTAAACCGCTGCACCGAGAGACCTTGGCTCAGGTTCTGCCAGACGAGCAGGTAGCCACCCGCGGGAATGCGCCCGCACGCGAACGTCGTGTCGACTCCGAGGTCGACCAGCGCCACCGGTGACAAGGCCCACCCGGGCACGGCGGCGGTCAACAGGAGAGCCGCGACGACATGGGCGGCGACGCGACGGAGCGGAAGGCTCAGGCGACACACGACGGAACGGGTAGCCAGCCAAGCGGGCATAGAGTCGGTCTCCTCGAGGAACGACCGTGAAAGCGGAGCTGCGCGATGTCTGAGTAGATATACGGGCCGCAGCCTGCTGTCGTCGCTCCCCAGCCCTGAAGCGGGCTAACCTTGCTCGTCTCCCCCATCGGCGGTACCCTTGCGTAATGCGACCCCTTCGATATTCCATCAACGTCACATTGGACGGGTGCTGCGATCATCGTGCAATCCGCCCGGACGAAGACTTGCACCGTCACGCGGTCGAGAACCTCGACCAGGCCGATGCCCTCCTCTTTGGCCGGGTGACTTACGAAATGATGGAGGCAGCGTTCCGGCCGCCGGCGCAGACGGGCGCGAGGCCTGATTGGATGGAACCCTTCGCCCGGACGATCGACGCGGCAAAGAAGTACGTCGTGTCGAGCACCCTGGACCGGGTCGATTGGAACGCGGAGCTCGTGCGCGGGGATCTGGGAAAGGCCGTCGAGCAGCTCAAGCGGGAGCCGGGCAAGGGACTGCTCGTGGGAGGCGTGAAGCTCCCGCTGGCGTTGGCGGAGCTGGGATTGATCGATGAGTACGAGCTCATGGTGCACCCCAGGCTGGCGGGCCACGGGCCGACGTTGTTCGCGGGGCTATCGAAGCCTCTCGACTTGAAGCTCGTGGGCCGGCTGGAGTTCGGCTCGGGGGCGGTGGCGATGCGGTATCAGCCGAGAAGGTAGCCATTGGGCTTGTGGCGGGCTGGAATGGACGGTGGCTCGGTGGGCCGCGTGGCGTCACCACCGACGAGCTCCGCCGCCGCTTGCGGCTGCCGTGATGCTGCGCGTCCTCTGGACGCCCCCGGCCGAGAAATAACGCAAGCTGCATTCAACAATGACCGAGGAGAAGCCATGACAAAGGGTGTATCGACCTTGTTACTGCGCAACCTTAGTGACGTCTTTGCTGAGATCGATCCAGTGCGCCGGCGGAAGGCGATCGACGAGATCTGGCATGAAGACGGTGTGTTCTACGACCCGAACAGTGGCCCTCATCGCGGCCGCGATGAAATCGACCGCATCGCCGGCAAGGTCAAGGCTACTCATCCCGACTTTCGATACCAACCGATCTCTGCGCCCGAGGAGATCGGCGATGGGGGACGGGTCCGTTGGGTGTCCGGCACGCCAGGCAAACCGCCCGAGTACGCCGGAACCGATTTCGTCGTCGCCCACGACGGCAAAATTGCAGCCCTCTATATGTTTCTCGACGAGCTCCCTCCCCCGCGGCCGGGGGCTTAGGCCTGCGCGTTCGCCGCGGATTCGGCGCGCAAACGTCTGGAGCGCGCGCAGCTCCTCGTCGCTGATGTGCAGCAGCGAGCGGTCGCGGAGATCGCGCAGGACCCAGTAGGTCGAGGCTCATAATGTGATCACGGTCTTGCCGCCGGCGGGTCGGGCCTGCGCCGGGTTCAGGGCAGCGAGCGCTTCTTCCAAGGAAATGCGAGTGATTGGCGGGGCAAGGATGCGTCCGTCGGCGACGGCTTGCGCCACTCGCTCGAAGAGCTCGCTGGACGCCTGCAAGGCGAAGTTGATACCGGTAACCCCAGTCGTGCGCAGGGCCTCTTCATCGGCGACGTAGTTTGTCGACATCGCTGTACCGCCTGGTCTCACCAGCGAGGCGAGCGCGGCGAAGGCGGCGGCGGCGGCGTCCACTAGGTCGATGAGGACATCGATGCCGTCCGGGTGCGCTTGTCGCACCGCGGCGGGGAGCGCGACCGCCCTGCGATCGATCGTCTCCTTGGCGCCGTATCCGCGCATCCGCTCGGCATCGTCGGCGCGCACGTTCGCGATCACGTTCCCCCCGGCGTTCGCGGCGAACTGCGTCGCGAAGGAGCCGACGCCGCCGCCCGCACCGACGATCAGGATTGTCTTGTCGGCGAGCGGCTCGAGCCGGTCGACAAGGGCGAGCCCGGCGCCGCCCGCCGTCGGAAGCGCGGCCGCGACAACGTCATCGAGTCCATTTGGAACTCGTGCGAGCGGCGCATCCTCGGTAACGGCCACGTACTCGGCGTAGGTACCCGCCGAGCCAAGCGGGGCGATCAGCAACTGGCCGAACAGATCGTCGCCGACGGAGTACCTCGACGTACCTTCGCCAAGCTTTTCGACCACGCCCGCCCCATCGGCGCCGAGCACCATCGGGAACGTCGCCGGCATCGGCTTCCACGCGCCGGAGGCGAGGAGAAGGTCCATGGGGTTCATGCCCGCGGCCCGCAGCCTGATCAGGATCTGCCGCGGTCCCGGCTCCGGCGTCGGGATCTCTGCCACCGCTGGAGTGCCTCCGTATTCCCTGACCGTGATTGCGCGCATCGTGTTCTCCTTGCTTTTGTTGGCTGGATCACGCCCGAGGCAACACAGGTGGGTCGGCGTCCCGGCGCCGGGACGCCGGCCTACCTGCGGGGCCGTTCAGGCCGGGGCCATCGCCAGGCCGATCTTGGAGCGCAGCCACGCGCCAATCTCAGAGACCGCCACGTCGATCTCGGGAACCCTGCCGGCCCCCAGGAAGAAATTGTGCTGGCCTTCGGGCAGCGGGTTGCAGGTGATTGCGGCAGCAGGGCGGATCTCACGGTGTCACCCTAATGGTTCGCAGAAAGGCACCGCTCGGAGCGCTATCTGGAAATAGCATCTGCCAGGTAAAGACGCCCCTGCCGGAACCGTTCACACTGACCACCCAGTTCCCGAGGTCGCCCGCAGCAAGAACTGTCGGCTCGCTCGCTGTCATCGTCGATGGATCGATGCGTTTCATGAACACTGTAGTCCTGAGACTTGGGGATTGAACCTGCCAACTAACGAGGAAGCTGCCATCGCCGAGGGCGATGGGCTGCGCCAGCCGCTCGCCGTACCCAGGCGGGGTGAGCTGAATCACTTCCGATGCCGGCGCGCCAGTTTCACCGAAGAGACGCGCGACTACCCTCTTGGCGTAGGAATCGTCGGGATTAGTCAGCCACACCAAGAGGATCTGGCCCTGGTTATTGATGGCGGTGAGCGCCTCGCTATTGAGGACACCACCCGGTTCCTCGGACTGTGGAACACCGGCGCTCAAGAGCGGCGTGAGTGGGTGGACGGCGCTGTCGAAGATCTGAATACCAACCGTACACATCGGGGTGCACGGTTGCTCGATGACCACGAACCGGCCTGTGCCATTGATCGCGGCATCTACGACGTTCGGCAGCGCGACGGGAACCCCTAACCGGACCCCGTCGGCGTCAGCCACCTGAAAGAAGGAGTTGTAGAGCGGATCTTCGTCTTGGTCGTAGCCGATCAGGTGGTAGGTTATGGGCAGGAAGCGCCAGAGCGGGGCGCTGCCAAAGCGGTAATAGGTCATGAAGTACTCGATGTCCGAGTAGGGCCACCTGAACGGCGAGCCGAGGGGGGTCCCCGCTTCGCTGTAGAAACGCGCGTAGGTTCGCTTCTCATCCTTCACCGCCAGGAAGTAGCGGTCGCCGACGGAGCCGATGCCGGTGGAGAGCACGACAGCCGGGGGTTGAATCAGGATGGTTGGCCGCGTCTGAGGGGCACCATCCGGCCGGAAGAACTGCGCCACGAGCGCGGTGACGATGAGGTTATTCGCATCGAAGTAAGCATTCAGCCCGACGATCGCGAAGCTCCCGTTATCCAAGGTGCCTACCGTCGTCAGGCGAAAACGATTGATGTCGATCAGCCAGGGGACCTCAATCGGCGGACCGGCGGTGACCGATGACCCGGCTGCTCCGGCCATCGATGGAGAAAGGAGGATAAAGGCGACCGTAACAGCCGCCATAACGCAACAGGGCCTCGGCTGTGGGCAGTTCGGGCATTGGGTCATGTCGAGGGTCTCCAAATAGCTCCGGGTCACGTGCGTGGTCAGATTCCTGCCATCCGCGAAGCAGAAGAGCCACCGCTGCGACGGCGGCGATCGTGCTGTCGCCGACACAACGCAAATCGCACATTGCACGCTTGAGAGTGCAATTTCGTCTACTCATGATGGCGCACTCTAGATCATATTTGCTGACTTGTCACGGCGTTTGTGACAGAGCGCTCGTTAGCAGCGGACCTGATGCGAGAGCCAGCCAGCGACAGCAGCTACCCCTGCCAACGCGGGTCGCCGTTTGCCCCCTATTTGCCCCGAGGGAGGAAAGGCACACGGCCCACCATTCTAACTGCTTGATTCCATTGGAGCCGACGATCGGGATTGAACCGATGACCTGCTGATTACGAATCAAATTTCACCAATACTATCGCTCGCGCTACAGTACGATAACCTACGCTGCGACAGTAACTTGCAAAAATAGTTGTAATCGGCTATATCCTGTAGTACCCTCCGATTTGCTTCCCCAAGCTTCCCCTGGGCTTCCCCGGAAGCGAGTCAGATGGCCGTCAGATGGCCGTCAGAAGGTCAAGGAGGGAACGATGCCGAAGCTCACCAAGCGGGCGATCGACGCCATCAAGGCGACCGGCAAGGACGTCATCCTCTTCGACGACGAGCTGCCCGGCTTCGGCCTGCGCGTCAAGCCGAACGGCGCCCGCTCCTTCCTCATCCAGTACCGCCAGGGCGGCAGGACCCGCCGGCTCACCCTCGGTCGCTACGGGCGCCTGGCGCCGGAGGAGGCGCGCAAGCTCGCGCGGCAGCACCTGGCGGCAGTCGGCCGCGGCGGCGACCCTTCCGAGGAGCGCCATCGCGCGCAGCAGGCGCCGACCCTGACACAGTTTGCCGACCGCTACATGCTCGAGCACGCGCTCGGCAAGAAGAAGCCGCGCAGCGCCGAGGGCGACCGCCGCATGCTGCGCGACGTCATCCTGCCGCGGCTCGGCCGGCGCAAGGTCGAGGACATCACCCGCTCCGAGGTGGTCAAGCTGCACCAGGGCCTCGCGGCGACGCCCTACAGCGCGAACCGGACCCTCGCCCTGCTGTCGAAGATGTTCAACCTGGCGGAGCGGTGGGGCGTCCGGCCGGAGGGCACGAACCCCTGCCGCTACGTTGACAAGTACCCAGAGAGACGCCGCGAGCGGTTCCTGTCGGGCGCAGAGCTCGCCCGCCTGGGCGAGATGCTCGCTGCCGCGGAGCAGACCGGCTCCGAGCCGCGGCCGGTGATCGCCGCGATTCGTCTGCTGGTCCTGACCGGCTGTCGCAAGTCCGAGATCCTCACCCTGCGCTGGGAGGACGTCGACCTCGAGCGCGGCGCCTTGCACCTTCCCGACTCCAAGACCGGCCCGAAGAGCGTGCCGCTGGGCGCTGCCGCGGCTGAGGTCCTCGCCGGCATCCCGCGCGTCGCAGGCAATCCGTTCGTCTTTCCTGGCGAGCGGCAGGGCTCGCATTGGGTCAACGTCGAGCGCTCCTGGCGGCGCATCCGCCGTGCCGCCGGGTTCCCCGAGCTGAGGATGCACGATCTGAGGCACTCGTACGCGGCGATCGGCGCCGCCGCCGGCCTCGGCCTGCCGGTGATCGGCAGGATTCTCGGGCACACCCAGGCGAGCACGACGCAGCGCTACACCCACTTCGCCGACGACCCGCTGCGCGCGGCGGCCGACCGCATCTCGAGCGAGATCGCGGCGGCGCTGAGCGGCGCCGCCGCCGGCGAAGTGATCCCGTTCCAACCGGCTGGCGATCGGTCCCGTCGCCGCAGCCCTCTCCGGCCGACCGGGATCGGAGGGGATTCGCGCGAGCAGCCCTGAGAGGCAAGCCGCGGTGGCGGTTGCTCGCCGCTCGCGACCACTGCCCCGTGGGCCCAGGCCCTGGCCGTCAGGAACCACGGGGATTCGGAGAGGAGGTGAAGCGGAAGAGACACCTGACACCCATCGTTGCCGAAGCCGGAGGGGACCTCCCGCTCGATCCTGAGGCGGCCATCGTCCCTCTCCGATCACACGCTAACGGCCCCGGCACGGGCTGGAACCCAATGCCGGAGCCTGACCACGCACGAGGTAGAGACTCATGCATGGCTCATCGCATCCTACCAAGCCCACCTCCCCACCCTCGGGCCTCGACCTCGAGGTCTACGCCGAAGCCACCCGCCGCGCCCTCTACGAGATCGTGGTCGCCGTCCACTTCAGGGCGGCGGCCGCGGTGGCGCCCGGCGACTGGTACCCCGACTACTCGCCCGATCAGGCCGGCCTCGCCGTCGATTTCCTGCGTGGTCGGTGGCTGGCCGGCTGGTGCCGGCTCGAAGAGGCGGAGTCCGATCTGCCCCAGTCTCGCCGCCAGGCGCTGGTGCGCATCCAGGCCAGTCCGGAGGCACCCTACGGGGTGGCGTTCTATGAAGTCAGAGATCAGCGCCCCCAGGTACGGCCGTGCGGCACCCGACTACGTCGAGCGCCACCTGCACGTGCTCTCGGATGCCGAGCTGCTCGGCGTGCTGCTCGCCGGCGGCCACGTCCAGGAAGAATCCACCGGGCTCGCCCAGGCGCTCCTTGGCGCGTTGGGTGGCCTCTCCTCTCTGCCCGGAGCCTCCGGGGCGATGCTCCGGCACGGTGGCCTGCACGACGCCCAGGCCGCGGCGCTGCTCACTGCCTGCGAGCTGGCCAGCCGCCTGGCCCGCCAGCAGATCCCGAGACGGCGACCCCTTGCCCAGCTCGATCGGCTCGCTCTGTACCTGATGCTGCGCTACCAGCAGCGCGACCAGGAGGTCATGGGAGCCCTGTTCCTCGACATCCGCCATGGCCTCCTCGGCGACCAGGAGATCTTCCGCGGTACCCTCTGTCGCGCCGAGGTCGAGCCACGCGGGATCCTCAAGGAGTGCCTGCTGCGCGGCGCCGCCGGCGTCGTCGTCTTCCATACCCACCCGAGCGGCGATCCGACGCCGAGCGACGCGGACCTGCAATTCACGCGACGGATGGCCTACGCGGCGACGCTGGTCGGCGTCGAGCTCGTGGACCATCTGGTGCTCGGGGCCATCGGGTTCTGGGTGTCGCTCAAAGAGCGGGGTGGATGGTGAGGCCCCCGCGATGGGAGGCCGAGGGGGGCGGCCCGCCGCCAGACATCCCCCTCGGACAGCGGGTCGAGAACGAGGTGGGCCGGATGCGGGAGACGCTGGCCCATCTGATCGAGTTCTCCGGTATGAGCCGGCGAGAGGTCGAGCAGCGCCTAGGTCAGAGGGGTTGCGGAACCGACCTGGGCCGTCTCCTGTCCGGCCGTCTCGACCTCAAGATGAAGCACGTGCTCGCCCTGTGCCGGGTGATCGACCTCGAACCGGTAGAGTTCCTCCAAATCGCGCTCAAGCCCCGGTCGGGCCAGCGCAGTCCGCTGCTGCGAAGGCTCCAGGCTCTACTCCCTCAGGCCGGGGCCGAGGCCTGCCCCCCCTCACCGCCCACCGCGGCGCCGGACCTCGCGGACCTGGCGCGGCGAGTGCACGAGCTGGCGGAGCACCTCGACGCCTTCCTACGAGCGGCTGGTGCCGGGGCGACTGCCGGATGAGGCCAAGGAGTAGCGCCGGGAGGCGGCGAGGGTGGCTGCACGAGCGCGCCGAGTGCGCTAAGGGGGCGCGTCCTGGTCTCCCGGCGCCCCGAGCGGATACTATTCCTGTCATGAACACGCGGACCATTCCACCATCTCGCGCACTCGGCGCAGTGCATGGGTCTTCGGGATCCGCTCCTCCAGCGAGACGTAGCTGAACGCGCCACCCGGCTGCAGGTCCGTTCCACGCATCTTTCGACCTCCCGCGTTTGCCTTAATTCTATCGGCATTTACGCGGGGTGTTTCAGCAACCTGAGGGGCCCCATGTCCCACCGCGTCGTCCTCATGGATGCCAAGCCCGCGCCGCGCCTCGGCGATGGCGGAGAACCTCTCGATCTGCGGAACATCAACGCCCAGGCCTTTGGCGAGATCACGCACCACTGCCGCTCGCAGAGCCTGCGGCTCTACCACCTCACGGTCGTGAGCCTCGAGGGAATCGAAGCGCTGCGCACCGTCACCGAGCTTTCGCTCGAGTGGGCCACCAAGGTGGTCTCTCTGGCGCCGGTCTTTCGCATGGGGTGGCTGCGGCGCCTCACGGTCATCGACCTTCCCCGCCTCGTCGATCTCGAGGGGATCGAGGCGCTCGCCACCCTCACCGGGCTCCGCGCCGGGGGTGGCATGTGGAAGGCGATGCGCCTCCCCTCGGCACGGCCGCTCGCCGGTCTGCGGTCCCTCAAGCGTCTGGAGCTCGAGCAGATCCGTTTCGCGGACGACGACATCCGCGTGCTGGCCGAGCTCACGCGGCTTCGCTACCTTCGCCTCTCCAACCAATTCGAGCGCGCGCAGGTCGCCTTCCTGGCCAAGCGGCTGAACCCTCGGCTCGAGACTCCGCTCACCGCCTCCATCGAGGCCAGCCTCGGCTGCACGCGCTGCGGAGCGACTGCGCTCTACATGTTCACCGGCAGGCGCATGCCCTTCCTGTGCAAGAGCTGCGACCGTGCGCGGTTCGAGAAGCTCACCGCCGAGTTCGAGCGCCTGGTCGAGGTCTCGTGACGCCGGCGACGGCTCCGAACCAGCGCAGCGGGTCGCCCCATTTCCAGAACGAGTTGCGAATCCACAGACGGCCGGAGATGGGCCTGCTTGAGTTAGACTTCCGTGTATGACCCGAGCTGAGCTTCACGAGATCCTGGATGCGTTGCCAGAGACCGAGCTCCCAGCGGCCGAGGAGGCGTTGCGCAGGCTCGGCAGCGCCGCGGTCCTTGAGGCCCTTGACCAGGCGCCCCTCGACGATGAGCCAGACGACGATGACCTCGACGGCCAGCTCACGAAGGCCCGCCGTGATGCTGCCGAGGGGCGCGGCGTCACCACCGACGAGCTTCGCCGGCGCTTGCGGCTGCCGTGATGCTGCGCGTCCTCTGGACGCCCCCGGCTGAGAAGGATCTCCATCGGCTCACGTCCAAGGCGCAGAAGCGCATTGTCGACGCCGTCGATCGCTTTCGCAACAACCGGAGCCGGCAACGTCCGTCACCTCACCGCAACAACACCTGCTGAGTACCGCCTACGCGTCGGCCGCTGGCGGGTGCGCTTCAACCGCGATGGCGAGACCGTCTCGATCCTGCGCGTTCTGGCCCGCGACAAAGCCTACCGCTGACCCTGCGTGCCTTTCGTTGGAACGGATCCTCCTGAGCGGTCTACGAACACCAGACTGCGCACCACAGTGCGATGCTTGATCGTTTGGCAGGCCTGATCCTCGAAGCATCGCACCAGGATGCGCGGCACAGAGCTTATTGGCAGCTCCTGCGGACTACATCACTTTGAAAACAGCATCAGAGCAAGGGGCTCCGCCCCCTGCACCCCCTGGCCTGTGGAAGCTGCCGGGCCTACGGAAAAGTATGGAAAACCGGCGGGGGCCGTCACACAGTCTCGGCACCTCCTGTGACGGCCGGTTTCCCACACTTTCCCGCAGTCCCTTGGAATTCGACTCGGCCACCCGCCTTGCACGAAGCACCTCTCGAGCCTCGTCGAATTCCACAGCTCCCACAGGCCCGACCTGCGGAAGCTGCCGGGCCTACGGAAAAGCATGGGAAACCGGCAGGGACCGGCGTACAGACTCGGCACCGACCTCCCACCGCCGGTTTCCCATGCTTTCCCGCAGGCCCTTGGAATTCGCCTCGAGCATCGTCCTCGCGCGAAGCACCCTCTTGCCTCGGCGAATTCCACAGCTCCCGCAGGCGGCGACGAGTTCACATATCGATTTCAGAAGGGAAAAAAGCACGACTCCGACGCGGCGCTTCGCGCCAGCCCGCTACCGCCTAGCGCTCTCGGCGACGCTCCGTGCCGCGAGCGGGCGCGATGCGGGTGCCAAGCCTGGACCCGCCTCGCGCTCGCACCGCTGCCTCTTCGATTCGCTGCTCGTCCGGACCGCTGCCGCGCGCGCCCTACCCTGCTGCCACCCGCACCCATCCAAGACCCCCGCCCGAGCGTCCAGCCACCGCGAACCCCTCCACCCGCTCCACCCCCCCGCGTCCTGCCGCGCGCCAACCGACCTCGCGAGAAACCTGGCCGGCGATCGCCGCGCGGCGTCCCCTGCCGTGCTGGTCCCTGCGTTAGAATGAGAATCAGGCAATCGCGAAAGGGTTGGTTGTTCGATCTCGCGACCGGAAGGTGGGCACATGAGAGAGCGCATCGGATATCGGGCGTGGAGACGACGGAGTTCGCAGCTGGCGGTGCTCTCCGTCTCGCTTCTCTGGCGCGTGGCCTCGTTGCCGCTCTTCGCGCAGGCGGTCCCACCGCCCGCGGGCAAGACCGGCGATGCAGCGTCGCTCGCCAAGGCCGAACGGCTGCTCGGCGAGCGGAACTTCCCGGCAGCCGCCAGCGCCTACGCGGAGGCCAACGAGCGAGCCGGTGGACACTGCGGCGAATGCCTGCTCGGCCAAGCGCGAGCCAAGCTGGGCCTCGGAGACCTCGACGCCGGCATCGCGGCAGCTCAGGAGGCGCTGGCCGCGCTCGCCGGGGATCCTCTTCAGGGGCTCGCCCATCAGTACCTCGGCGACCTGCTCTTGCAACGGGCCGGCGAGTGCACGCCGCCGCGATGCGGCCCCGCCGCCATGGCGGACCTGACGGCGGCCGGGGAGGCCTACGAGCAGGCGCTTGCATCCGGCAGCGCCGACCACGCCGTCGTGCTCCTCGGGCTCGCCAGGAGCCGCTTCCGGCGGTCCCTCCCTGCTCAGGCCGCCGCGGCCGCGAGCGAGGCTCTCGCCGCGGCCGGTACTGGTCCGGTTGAGGAGCCCGCGCGAATGCTGCTCTGTCGCGCTCGAGCGGCTGCCGACCCCGCCGGCGCCCGGCTGTCTGCCGGCAAGGGCAACCCGCCGGAGATCTACCATCTCAAGGGGAGCCAGGTGACCAGGCCGGTCAAGATCTCGACTCCAGCTCCGGTCTACACGGAGGATGCACGCAAGCTGCGGATCACCGGGCCGGTAATCCTCCAGGTCATCATCGACCAGGAAGGCTGCGTGACCAATCCATACGTGCGGAAAGGACTCACGGCGGACCTCGACCGCGCCGCCCTGAGCGCGGTGGCGAACTGGGTCTTCGCGCCCGCGACGCTCGGCGGCAAGCCGGTCCCGGTCTACTACACCTTGACGATCAACTTCGAGGTCGACTTCCGTTCGCTGCAGCCCTAGCCGCGCGGCCAGGTCGAGGCGCCCGAGCCGGCGCGGCGGTCGGCCTCGGCTTGCCGGCCATCGGGGGATTGCTCGGCCACAAGCAGCCGCTGGGCCGCCGCTCGCGGCGGCGAGTGGGGTGCCGGCAGGGAGCCGGGGCAGTGCCGCAGGGCGCCGGATTCCCGGGCCGGCAGCCTGCCGGCACCGCAGCCGGCACCAGGTCCGGCCGTCCCGGGACCGCGGCGGGCCGCCGCCGCGGCGGCCGGCCGTGTGCCGGCAGCGTGCCGCCCCCGGCCGCAGGAGCCAGCCGGCAGCGTCGGCGGTCAGTTCGCGGGTCCGCTGCCGGCTCCGGGCCGCCGGCGCGGGCAATGACGGAGATGGGCGATCTCGGCTTGTTGCGAGACGAAGCTGCGGCCACAACCCGCCCGGCAGGCAATTCGACCTGCAGCAGGCTGCGGCGGCACAGCGGCCCCTGGCGCATCCGCCGGCAGGGGAGCCTCGCCGCCTGCCGGCACCGCCGTGGCCGCGGTGAGCAGCGCCCTGCCCACCTCGGCGCCACCGCCGGCGGCCTGCGCCGCCCAGGCAGCGCTGGCGAGCACGCAGCCGGCAGCGGTCAGCTCGTGCGCGAGGGCGGCGAGCAGCGCCCACGTCCACTCGAGGCGGCCGGAGCCGAGCACCTGCGGCACGCTGCGGGCGCTGATGCCGGCCACGATCAGCGGCAGCACCAGGCCGCCGGACGCTGCGAGCACGAGCACCCAGGCGGCGGCCAGGGTGCGGCGCCAGGGCCTGACCTGGGCAACGGTATGGGCAAGGTAGAGATTGCCGCCGGTGAGGACCAGGGCGGTGCCGACGCCGGCGAGGACGAGGAGAGCACGCTCGGCGGGCGCCGGGACCGGCATCCGATCGGCGCCCAGCACGACGAGGACGAGTCGGGGGGCCTGCACTGCGATGGCGGCCAGCGCGATCCTGAGACCGGCGCTCCGCGACGTCATCGGCGTCTCCGGCAAGCACGCATCCAGGCCGCCGAGCCCGTCGCTCCATAGATGACCAAGCTCGTCCCCTGCCCATCCGCCGTCCCCGGACGCCGGGGCCGCACCCGCCGGCGGCCGGCTCCCCGACCCACGCCGCACCGCGCCCGCCTCGCTTCGCCGGTCCGCACCACCGCGCCCTCCCGGCTGCGGCGCGCGCTCACCCGAAGGGGCCTACCGCGCCCGCATTCCTGCCCATAGATGACCATGCTCCATATATGGGGAGCTTGGTCATCTATGGACGCCCTGGCCCCGTCGGAGCGCCGGCGGACCCTCCTCATCAGCTCTCCCCCTCGGTCGCGGTCGGCACCCCTCCCAGCGACCAGCGCCAGCTGCCGCCGGGCCCGTACCCCTGGCGCCGGGCCGCGATTCCTTCCAGCTGCTTGGCCCGGCGCAAGGTGTGCTCGGCGATCCCGGCCTGGCGAGCGGCCTGCCAGATCTCGGTCGTGGCCACCGGACCGGCGCCGAGCAGGCTGCGCAGGAAGGCGCGCGCCTCGTCGAGCGACGAGAGGTCGTTGCCGGTGGCTTCCGGGGCGAGCAGGTCGCTGGCACGCAGCGGGCTCGCCCCGGCCCAGCGGAAGCCCTGCTCGTCGATCGTGTAGGCGAGCGTCGGCCCGACCGCGGCAAGATTGGACTTGATGTGCACCAGCGCCCGCTCGGCGTCGTCGTCGGCGCCGCAGCCGGCCAGCAGCACCGAGCGCGCCGCGGCAGTGAAGTCGATCGACCCCTGGCCGGCGTAGATGCTGCGGCTGCCGCGCGTCTTGTTGAGATGGCGCACGGCGAGCACGGCGCAGCCGTGGCGGTCGGCGAGCCGCGCCAGCGGCGCGAGGATCGCCCGCACCTCGTTGGCGCGATAAGCGTCGGTCTTGGCGCCGAGATAGGCCACGATCGGGTCCAGGATCACCAGCCGCGGGCGGTGCTCGACCAACGCCTGCTCGATCTCGGCGAAGTCGTCGACCTCGGCGAGGTCGAGCGGCTGGTCGTGCAGCAGCACGGCGTCGCAGTCGGCGCCAAGGAGGTCGAGCCGCGGGCGCAGCGTGTCGGCCAGGCCGTCCTCGGCGGTGAAGATGAGCGAGCGGAAGGGGGCGAACGGCGCCGCGCCCGGCAGCCCCTGGCCGCGGGAACCCGCGGTGGCGAGCGCCGCGGCGATCCAGCTCTTGCCCTGGCCGGGATCGCCCTCGAGCAGCGTCAGCTTGCCGCAGGCGATGTACGGCCGCCACAGGAAGACCACCGCCTGCGGCGGGATGTCGGAGGCCCGCCGCACCCGCGACGGACGGCTGGCGGACGGGGCTCGCTGCAGGGGGGCGCCCATCGACGCCGCGGGCGCCGAGGCGGCCAGCTCCTCGAGCTCGTGGCGGATCTCCGCGGCCGTGCGGCCCGCGCGCTCCCGCAGCGCGATCCAGTCCGAGACGTCGCCCTTCTCGGCCAGGCCCTCGAGCTCGAGCACCCGCACCTCCGCCGCGGCGCGGGCGACGTTGGCGCGCACGGCCTCGGCATGCCGCCAGCCCGCCCGGTCGTGGTCGGGGAGGATCACCACCCGGGCGCCGCGCAGCGCCGCGCCGAAGGTCGGCCGCCACTTGCCGGCGCCGCCGGGGTTGGTGGTGGCGGCCAGGCCCAGGGCCGCCAGCCGGTCGGCGTCCTTCTCGCCCTCGACGACGAACACCCGCTCGCCGGCGCGCATCGCCGCTGCCAGCTCCGGCAGCCGATAGAGCACCCGCTCGACGCCCTCCAGGTTCCAGGCCCAGTCGCCGCCCGGCAGCGGCCGGCGGCAGGCGAAGGCCTTGCCCCGCTTGCGCAGCACCTGGAATAGCAGGCCGCCGTCACCGTCGCGGTAGTCGTAGACAGCCTGGACCTCGGCGAGCAGCTCGCCGCCGGGCGCGGCCGGCAGCTCGAGGCCGAGCCGAGCCGCGAGGTCGCGCCAGCCGCCGCCCTTCTGGCAGGCGTCGCAGAACCAGGTCTGCTTCTCGGGGTTCCAGCGCGCCGAGGGATGCCGGTCCTCGTGCGCCGGGCAGAGGAAGCGCAGCTCACGGCCCTCGCGGCGAGCTTGCCGCCGCTCGAGGGCGCGCTCGATCGCCGCCAGCTGGGCGCGGTCAAGGGCCATTACCGGGAGCGCCGCGGTCAGCAGCGGATGGGCAGGTCGTCGGAGGTGCTTCGCCGCCTGCGCGATGCAATCCACGCCTCCAGGTCCTCGTGACGATACCGGACGGCCTTCCCCAGCTGGATGTAAAGGGGGCCGCCGCCGATGCACCGGTACTTCTCGAGCGTCCGCTTCGACAGGCAGCAGTGAACAGCGGCTTGTTCGGTGTTGAGCAGGTCTGGCATCACGTTCACCTCGCACTCGCAGTGCCGGCTACGCCGGCGAAGGTTGAAGGGCATCGGCGACGGCCATCGGGCTGGTGCATCCGCGCCGCGCCGCATCGCTTCGTGGCCATCATCACCATAACATATTATGCCCCTCAGAACGACATGACATGATATTGACCATGGAGTAAGCTAGGAGCAAGAGAGCCGCCTGTTAACTTCGTTACCAGGCAGGGCATTCTCGCCTTCGGCTCGAATGCCATGACGCGGTCCCACCTCATCGCCTTTCGGCTCACCCCCGAGGAGTACGCCGGCCTCGCCGCGGCGGCCCGGGCGGGCAGGCTCGCGCCCGCCGCCTGGTGCCGCCGCGCTGTCCTCGGGCAGCTCGCCGGCGGCGCGGCGCCGGCCGCCGGCTCCCCCGTTGCCGCCGTGCCGGCGCCCGCCGCCGGCGTCCCGGCGGGCCCGGCGGTCGCTGCCGAGCCGCTGTCGTGCATCGTGGGAGCCCGGCTCACCCCGAGCCAGCACTTCGATCTCGAGGCCCGCGCCAGGGCCGCCGGCGTCACCGTCGGCACCTACCTCCGGCACCTGGTGCGGGGCCAGCCGCCGACCGCGCGCTGGCCGCTGGCGCGCGCGGCGATCGTCCAGCTCGCCAGGGTCGGCAACAACCTGAACCAGCTGGTCAAGCTCGCCCACTCGGGTGCCCCGCTGTCGCTCGAGCTCTACGCTGTCGTGCAGCAGGTCCTGGCCGAGGTCCGCCGTGTCCGCCGAGCCCTCCAGGTGGAGCCGCGCGGGTGACCACCTTTAAAGGCGGCCGCAGGTCCTCGACCGGACACCGGACCGGACTCGGCCGCAGCTTCGGCGGTCTCGTCCGCTACCTGCAGCGGGGATCGCGCGACCACCCCAACCCGGCCCGCGTCGCGTGGTCCAGCACCCGCAACCTCGACACCGAGGATCCCGCCGAGGCGGCCCAGCTGATGCGCTACGCGGCCAGCGAGAACCCGCGGGTCAGGGAGCCCGTCTACCACTTCGGCCTCAGCCTGGCCGAGGGCGAGCACCTCTCCCGCGAGCAGTGGGAGGACGCCGCCGGCCGGGTCCTCACCGCCATGGGCCTCGCCGACCACCAGGCGGTCCTCATCGCCCACCGCGACACCGAGAAGGAGCACGTCCACATCGTCGTCAACCGCATCGGCGACGACGGCCTCGCCTGGCGCCCCTTCCGCGACATGACGAAGGCCCACGAAGCCATCCCCGGCATCGAGATCGAATACGACCTGAGCCGCACCGGCCGCGAGCAGGCGCCCCCCGACCTCGGCGCCGGCGCCTACCGCGAGACCATGCGCACCGGCGTCCAGCTCCTGGCCGACCGCGTCCGCGAGCAGGCCGGCCCCGTCTTCGCCCGGGCCACCGACTGGGTGGAGCTCGAAGCCGGCCTCGCCGAGCTCGGCTTCCGGCTCGAAGCGGCCGAACGCGGCTCCGGCCTGGTCGTCACCGACGGCAGCCGCCACGTCTCCCTCTCCAAGGTCGACCGCAACCTGAGCGGCCCGAAGCTCGCCGCCCGCTTCGACGAGACCTTCCGCGACCACCGCGAGCGCCACCCCGAGCCGCCGCAGGTCCAGCGCCAGGCGGGCGACCGCGAGCTGCCGCCCCTTGTCGGCACGACGCCGGACGAGCGCGCCGCGGCGCTCGTCGACCGCGTGACCGCGACCCGCGCGACCTTCACCCAGGCCGACGTCCAGCGCGCCGCCTTCCACGAGCGCGACAGCCGCGCGATCGCGAGCCTGGCCCTCGACCGCGAAGAGACCGTGATCGTCGGCAAGGACGCCCGCGGCGTGACCCGCTACGCCTCGGCCGACTACCTGCGCGACGAAGCGCGCCTCTTCCACGCCGCCGGCGAGCTCGCCGCCCGCCACGAGCACCGTCTCGATCCGGAGAACGTCCAGCGCACCCTCGACCGCGCGCCCCATCTCTCGGAAGAGCAGCGGGGCGCCGTCCTCGCCGCCACCACCCGCGACGACCTCGCCCTCGTCGTCGGCCGCGCCGGCGCCGGCAAGACCACCGCCGCAGCGACCATCGCCGAGGCCTACCGCGACGCCGGCTACGACGTCGTCGGCGCCGCCCTCGCCGGCAAGGCCGCCGACACCCTGCAGCAGGAGGCCGGCATCCACTCCCGCACCCTCCACAGCTGGGAGTACTCCTGGGGCCGCGGCGAGGAGACTCTCGACCGCCGCATCGTCTTGGTGATCGACGAGGCCGGCATGGTCGACGCCCGCCAGCTCTCGCGCGTCCTCGACCACGCCGCCACCCACGACTCCAAGGTCATCCTGCTCGGCGATCCGGACCAGCTCAAGCCGATCGGTCCCGGCGACGCCTACCGCGGACTCCTCGAGCAGCACGCCCCGGCCCGCCTCGAGACCATCCGCCGCCAGGCCGAGCCTTGGCAGCGCGAGGCCTCCGAGCACCTCGCCGGCGGCCGTGTCGCGCCGGCCCTCGACGCCTACCAGCAGGCCGGCCGCCTGCACGTCGCCGACACCCGCGACGCCGCCCGCGCCGAGCTGCTCAAGCAGTACGCGGCCGATCGCGCCGCCGACCCCGCGAGCGGCCAGCTCGTCCTCGCCTACCGCAACGACGACGTCGCCCGCCTCAACACCGGCATCCGAGACCAGCGCCTGGTCGCCGGCGAGCTCCGCGGCAACGTCACCGTCGCCGGCGCCGACTATGCCGCCGGCGACCGTCTGGTCTTCCTCAAGAACGACCACCAGGGCCGCGAGGTGACCAACCTCGGCCGCGCCAAGGGCCAGGCCAACGGCGTCAAGAACGGCACCCTCGCGACCCTCGAGCGAGTCAAGCCCGACCGCTTCGTCGCTCGCCTCGACGACGGCCGCAGGGTGGCCTTCGACCCGGGCCAGTACGACCGCATCGCCCATGGCTACGCGGTCACCATCCACAAAAGCCAGGGCGCGACGGTCGACCGCACCTACGTCCTCGCCGACCCGCTGATGAATCGCAACGCCTCCTACGTGGCCCTCACCCGCCACCGCGACGGCGTCCAGGTCTACACCGATCGGCAGACCTTCGCCGACCGCGACCAGCTCGACCGCTCCCTCTCCCGGGCCCCCTCCAAGGACCTCGCCCACGACTACGCCGCCGCCGCGATCGAGCGCCACGCCGCCCGCCTCGCGCCGCTCGCGGACCAGGTCCGCAGCCTCCGCGAGCAGTCGCAGGAGATCGCCGGCATCGCGGCGACCATCCAGGATGTCAGCACTACGGCGAGCCAGCTCAGCGACGCTCGCGCGGCCCTGGCCAGGGCAGCGGCGCGCGTCTACGCCAACCCGTCCCAGGCACTCGAGCGGTTGAGCGCCGACCCGCGGGCGCCTGAACGACTCTGGGTCGGACAGGCCGCCGCCTACGGTCAGCTGAACGGCCGCGCACCCACCCGCTTCCGCCAGCCCGACCTCGCCCACCAGGCGGCCACTGCTTCCGTGCCCACCCTGCGCAACGCCCTCGACGACTATCACGTGGCGGAGCGCGCCGCCGGCCGGGCGCAGGCCCTCGCGAGCACCATTCGGCAGAGCCTGCCCCAGCTAAGGGAGCAGTTGGTTCAGCTCAGTCGGATCATCCAGCGAGTGGAGCAATCGATGAAGGGACCCGAGAAGGCGATCGAAGCCATCGTCCGCGAGGTAGGCCTCCAAGGGGCCAGGCTGGCACTCTCGGCGCTGCCCCGCGCATTTCACCTCCCCGTCGAGATCGCCATTCGAGCGGTCGAGCGAGTCCTGGACCTTGGCCTCGGACTTGGCCGCTAACCGAAGCGGCTGAGCCAGCAGACTGAGCTGCGGGCGCGTCGCCCTAGGGGGCAGACCTGCTCCGCGGCGCTACAATGGCGATCGGCTTTGCCATGCAGGTGAGCCGTCCGCCCACATTGCTATAGGGCATGCTGTCTGAGCACGGCTGTCCCGGATTCGGAAACTCTGCCAACGGCGTTGCACCCAGCGACTGAAGGCCCCGGACCCGACCGACCGGGAAGACATCGATTTTCCCGGCAGCGTGGTCGGTGTTTGCACGGCGACCACCCCCGAGCCGCCACACCCTCAGAACCGTTGGGCAGAAGAGGAGGCTTGCTCAAAGGCTCCCGGATATGCTTTAATGATCTCAATTGCCCGGAGAGTGATCGTGCTAGGCCGGCAGGCCGCCGACTGAGTTGGCGGTGCCACGCTCGCTGCGCTCGCTCGCACAGCAACCGGCCTCCCTTCGGTCGGCCGCGGCTTGGCGGCTCGCTGCGCTCGCCGCGTCATAGACGCATGGTCTTTGCGCTCGCTGAGCGGGCGCTGTTCCGTGGGCATCGAGAGAATCGGCCTCTTCGCGACCGTTCCTTGCTCCATAGGCTGGTGCCCGAGGCCAATCAATCCGCGCCCTCCGCTTCACTCTGGACGTTTTGGTGCGGTGCGGAGGCACGCGTTTAGGCGGACGAGAGCCTCTCATGCAGCCACAGCCATGGCGCTATAAACAGCGAGTTGAAAATGAAATATCATTAGACTATAATTTCTTTGATCGTCCAACTTGTGGTAAAAGCCACCAGGCACGTCGGCGCAGAATTCGACAGCACGTTTCACTTTTGGCTGATGAGTCGATGGAGCACCGGTCATGTATCTCCTGCTAGGCAGCCCGCATGACCCCTGCTGCGTCGGCGTCCACGCCGCTTTGGCGGCGCGCGGCCGCCCGGCGCACATTGTCGACAACCTGTTGAGCCATCCGGTGCGATGGTCCTGGTGGTTGGATAGCGAACGATCGAGCAGCCAGCTCGCCTTGGATGACAGGGCACCGCTCGCCGACGACGAGATCGAGGGCGTGCTCGTACGCGACACCGGATGGCTCGACCCCGCCGGCTGGCAGCCAAAGGATCTCCTCTACATGCAGGCCGAGGCGCATGCCGCCCTGCTGGGCTGGCTCTGGAGCCTGCCCTGCCCGGTCCTCAATCGCTACCCTCCGGCGACCTGGTACCGGCCGCAGCTCCCTCTCCTCTCGTGGTGGCCCTTGCTGTGGCGCAGCGGTCTGCCGGCGCTGGAGACGCTGGTGACCAACGTCCCCGGCGAGGCGCGCGCTTTCGGCGAGCGGCTGGCCGCGATCGGCGTGCCCGGCGCCATCTACCGGCCGCTGACCACCAGCGCCCGGTACCTGGTCGCCAGCGAAGGCGACTGGGCCGGCCTGGCGGCACTGCAGGTGCGTGCGCCGGTCTGCCTGGCCTACCCGCACGCTCAGCCACGCTCGGCATGCGTCGTCGGCGAGCAGGTGGTATGGGATGGCTCACCGCCGCCCGAGGCGGGCGCTCTTGAGCCGGCGCTCCGCCGATTCGCCGTCGCGACGGGCCTGGCGTTCGTGGAGGTCACTCTAGCGGAGGCCACTGGCTGCCTCCGCGTCGTCGAGGTCGAGCCGCATCCCAAGCTGGAGGGTTTCGGCGCTGAAGCGCAGGGAACGATCATCGCCGGCCTGGTCGAGCTCCTTGCCACCCGGACCGCTGCCGCGGCCCCGGTCCCCGTCGGTATCGAGGGTCGGGAGGCTCGATGATCCTCGTCTGCGGCGGCTTGGCGGACACGGTGACGGAGCTGATGTGCGCTCGGCTCGCGGCCTGCGGCTACCCGTATCGTCTCCTCGACCTGGGCGTCTACCCCGCCGGCTACCGCGTCCATTGGCACTGGCGGAGCGCCTACCCGGATGGCTATATCGCCGGGCCCGGCTGGCAGATCGACCTAGCCGAGTTGACGGGCGTCTACATCCGCTTCCTCGGCACGGAGGGGCGGGTGCCGCTGCCCGCGCTGGCTTCTGAAACCGAGGACGCCAAAGACGCCTTCTACGCCGAGTACGACAACGGCCTCATGGCCGTCCTCGAAGACCTGCCGTGCGCTGTGGTGAACCGCCTCGCCGCCGGTATGTCCAACCACAGCAAGCCCTACCAGGCGTTGCGCATCCGGGAGTGCGGTCTGCGCACGCCGGCGACCCTCGTCACTAACGATCCCGCGGCCGCGCGCCGCTTCTACGAAGAGTGTCAGGAGGAGGTCATCTACAAGTCGCTGAGCGGCGTGCGCTCGATCGTACGGCACCTAGGGTCCGAGCAGCTCTCGCGCCTGCCGTTCCTTCGCCACGGGCCGGCCCAACTCCAGGAGTTCATCCCGGGCGACAACGTGAGGGTGCACACAGTGGGCGATCGACTGTTCGCGACGCAGGTGCGCTCGACCGCCGTCGACTACCGGTACGCGCACCGCGAAGGGGTCGACGTGGAAATGGCGCCGGTGGCTCTCCCGCCGGCCATCGCCGCGTCGTGCCGGGAGCTCGCCCAGCGCACCGGCCTGCTCTTCTCCGGCATCGACTTCAAGCGCACGCCGGACGGCGGCTATTACTGCTTCGAGATCAATCCGTGTCCTGGCTTCCTCTACTACGAACAGTACACCGGCCAGCCGATCAGCACCGCGCTGGCCGAGCTTCTGCATCGCGGCGGGCCGACGGGTCTCGACGGAGCTCCCGGAGGGGGACTTCCGGCCGGTTCGCTCGACACGGCCGCGCTACAGCCTTAGGGAGAAAGGAGGACCGCAAGGTGACCGACCAAACGAGCTCGGGAGCGGGACGAGGATCCCGCCGAGGGACCAAAAAGGGAGCAAAAGAGCCGTTCGTCTCGCAGGGGGATCGGCCCGAGGTGCGGCTCGCGCCCGACACGCCGATCGGCGAGCTGCGCGTGCGCGACTTGGTCTCCATCCTGGGCGCAGTGGCTTCCAAGAATCCCAACTTCGAGGTGGGGAAGTCCGACCTCCAGGAGTTCTTCGACAAGGACTTCCCCGAGGTCGCCAAGGACCTCAAGGAGGTCAAGCCCGAAAAGCACGACAAGGCCGAGATCAAGGAATTAAAGGGCGAGAAGAACGACAAGCTCGAGATCAGAGAGGTCAAATTCAGGGACAAGTTGAAGCTCGAGCAGTTCGAGCCGCAGAGACCGCAGCAGGATCCGCGCCTCGAGCAGCTCATCCACGCCGTGTCGGGTCTGGCGAAGCAGGTGGGCCAGCTCGCCGATCAGGTGGAAGAGTTGCAGGAGCGAACCAAGTAGGGCCCTCTGACGCAGGTGGCGGCGCCGGCGCGCGCCACCCGTCGCATCCCGGCCGGGGGTGGGGGCGCTGCGTAGTGAAGTAGATTCATTAGCATGGCAGACGAGCCCTGGCTCCGGCTGCGGGGTCGATGGAGTCGTCGTTAGCAGGCTACGCGCGTGGGTGGTTCGGAGACAGCGGGGCGAGGCGGATGACTCCCCAGGGCTGGGGCAATGCGGCAATCCACGCATCCTCGGGAACGCCTGTGAGTTGCGAGTAAAGCGAAGTGTAGGGGTCCTGATCTCTTCCGTTGTCTCCCGGCAGGCGATCGACCCAAGAATCGTCCGGAAGTACCAGCCAGGCGACCTCGGGGCTGATCGCTAGCCAGTCGATCTTGATCCGCCATTCTCTCTCCCACGTGAAATCAATTGAGGGCTCCAGGTGTGGTTCGTAGCGAACGTGACGCCATCGGATGTCCTGGGGCAGGAGATAGTACTCGGATGCAGATTGGTAGATTACCGGGCGCCCCCCTGCTTCAAATAACCACCTCTTGCGCACAGCAACGCCGAACGGCTTGTATTTTACGCCGTGCGCTCCCGGCCGTGCTAGGAAGCTTGCAAATGTGTGTATAGGAGCCTCGGAAAAGCAGACGCATCGAAAGCTTCCTTTGACATAGCTATCTCCACCCAAGAGTCCGGATTGCCGCACGATCGACGAGAGAACCCGAAAGGCTTCCTCGCGGGTTTCACCTTTGATGAAGTGGACCAAGAAGTCGCTAAGGTCTTCGCGCTGCAACGAATCCTCCCCGGGCGTACTGCGCACAGGGCCGTGGGCCGCCGATGTATCCTCCTGCGAAGCTCATCGCCGGATAAGCGGGACCGGGTTCCATGGCTCGTTCGCGACTACCTCGCCAGAATGCAAATACGGTTTGTAAACCACACGCTGCTTGTAGTTGTCATCGTAGACCTCTCTGGTCTCCTTCACCGGGCGGAGGTGCCTCCCCGCCGCGTTTCCCTCAATCCACGGTTCGCCGTCGCACATCATGCAGTTGTTAGGCATAGGCCAACCTTCACACCAGTCCCGGAAAAAAGCCTCCCTGATGCCCGCCAGCCGGTTCTCTTCATCCCTCAGCTCCCGGCGCGCCTCGGACCGATTTCGGCTCTTGGTCGAGGTTTGAAGCGTGACCGCAGTCCTCCCATAGACCTCCTGTCGCCTTTCCATGGCCTCAAGGAATTGACGGAGCCGACGCATACCCTCGTCCTCGTTGCTAGGAGCGCCTCCATTGACTACGCTCATCTTCGCCTGTGCCTTGCTCAGAAACCGATCGATGGCGGATTGAGGCGCGAGGGCACTCCCCTTCGGTGGCTCGCCAGCATTCGTAGCTTGCCCTGGATGGCCGAGCGCGGATGGATCAGCTTCGGCCGCATCATGGCCCGCAGCGAAGATTCAAGCGGGTCCGGTTCCATCTTCGACTCCTTAAATGAAGTATAGCGGCTGAGTCATCGAGGTCACAAGGGAAGAACCAGGATGCATTGGGCACCCCCTTGCCGACTCCCGGATCGCAGGCTCGCTGCGTCCATAGCCATGCCTGAAGACCGAGTCCCCTAGGGACATCAGGAGAGCGGCCCGCTCGCGTGTCAGGAAACTCGCGCGCTGCCGTTCGACAGCGCGCGATGGTCTTTACTCCCGCTTGCTTCCCCTATGCTTCCCCACGTGTCTGGCGCTTCAAGCTTAGACCTCACAAACCATTGATTCCATTGGAGCCGACGATCGGGATTGAACCGATGACCTGCTGATTACGAATCAGCTGCTCTACCGCTGAGCTACGTCGGCTGGGGCATGGGGAACACACCTCGGGCCGGCCGCCCAGGAGGCCGAGGAGAGCGGACAGTCTAGGCGATGGGAACGAGGGAGCGCAAGGGCCGGAGGGCGGCTCGGACGGCTCCGGCAGCCCCAACAGCCTCTCCCGCATCCGCCCCCTCACCCGAGCCGAATCCGCCCGGACCCGGCAGTAGATTCTGACGCGGCGCCGCCGCCCGCCTCAGGACGACCGCCGCAGCGGCACTCCGGTGGCGGCGGCCTCGCGGAGCTGGGGGTTGAGGATGAGGCCGAAGCCGTCGGCGAGGCGGGGGAAGTAGTTGAAGATGGCGATGAGGTGGCCGAGCTCGAGGAGGCCTTGATCGTCGAGGCCGACCTCTCGCAGCTCCTGCCAGTCGGCCGCCGTCATCTCGCGGGGGCGGAGGCTCATCTTCTCGGCGACGGTGCACAGCGCGCGCTGCCGCGGGGTGAGGTGGGTCAGGTCGCGCCAGCGGTGCTGCTTGATCGCCTCGACCAGCCGCGGATCGCCGTTCTCGACACGCAGAAACTCTGCGTGAGACTCCGTTCAGTACTCGCAGACCTGCGCCGCGGAAGCCACGGCCGCGACCATCTCGCGCTCGGTGCGGCTCAGGGCACCCGGCGCGAACATGATCTCCTGGAAGGCCTTCTGCATCGCCGGGCCGATCCGAGGGTGCGCGGCGAGCAGCCGTGACATGTCGCCGATGAAGCCGAAGTCGTAGGGCGATTTGTAGCCGCTGGTCGCTCGCTGCCGCAGCTCCTCCTCGGCGGGCAAGGCGATGAAGGGGCCTTGATCTGGAGTCATGGAATGTCCTTTCGTGGCGGCGAGCCTTGGCCTCGGCTTCAGCCTCGGCCGCGACCGCCCTGCAGCCGTGACCACGCCTGCAGCCGCGACCGCAGAGTCTACACCGGCAATTCTCTCCGCCATTCGCTGCCGCCGCTGGCCGCCCGCCCGCCGTTCCACCACCAGCCGCCAGCCGCCGGCCGCCGGCCGCCGGCCCGCGCGGTTAGCGCCTCCGACCTTCCTCAGTCTCGTACGTGCCTCCGACACTCGAGATGGAGACGCGAGATAAAGTGAGCGCGCGGCGTAACACCGTGAAGGAGCCACGTGCAGGAGCCGCGTGAGGCGCCAGCCGGTGAGAGGGCCGAGGGGTCATGGATCTGTCGGTATTCTGGAAGGGCGCCCTCCTGGGCTTCTCGATCGCGGCGCCGGTCGGCCCGATCGGCGTGCTTTGCATCCGGCGCAGCCTCGGCGCTGGTTTCCTGGCTGGCTTCGCCTCCGGACTGGGGGCGGCGACCGCGGACGCTCTGTACGGCGCCGTGGCGGGCCTGGGGCTCACGGCCGTGTCGAGCGTGCTGCTCGCGGGGCGCGGCTGGCTCCGCCTGGTCGGCGGCCTCCTGCTGCTGGCCCTCGGGGCGCGGACGTTCTTCGCCGCTCCTGCCGCGCCTCGCCCGGCGTCTCCACCCGGACCGCCGCGCGGCCTCCTCCACCAGTACGCGTCGACCTTTCTCCTCACGGTCACCAACCCCGCGACCATCCTGTCGTTCACCGCCGCCTTCGGAGCGCTGGGACTGGTGACTCGCCTGGCGGCCGCCGCTCTCGTGGCCGGGGTGTTCGCCGGCTCCGCGGCGTGGTGGCTCCTGCTTGCCGGCGCCACCAGCAGGCTCCGCACCCGCCTCCCTCCCTCCGGCCTGGCCTGGATCAACCGCGGCTCCGGCCTGATCCTCGGCGTTTTCGGCGCGCTGGCCCTTGCGGCCGCGTGGGCCACGTGGGCCGGGCGGGCATCGTAAGTCGCCCGGCCCCCGAGCGTCCATGGACGAGAACGAGCCCATCGCGCCCTTCCCGGTCACCGCGCGGCCGGCACCGGTCGCGCCGCCGCCGCCGCCTCCCGGCAGCCGCCGGCTGCTCGCGGACCCCGACTTCCTCAAGCTGTGGACCGCGCAGGCGATCTCCGAGCTGGGATCGCGGATCACTCGCGAGGGCATCCCGCTCACCGCCCTGCTGGTGCTGCACGCCGGGGCCGTGCGGATGGGGCTCCTCAACGCGCTCGGCGGCATCGCGATCCTGGTCTTCGGCCTGGCTGCCGGGGTCTGGATCGACCGCCTGCGCCGCCGCCCGGTGCTCATCGCCGCCGACCTCGGCCGCGCCGCGCTGCTCGCCTCGATCCCGGCCGCGGCGCTCGCCGGCCGGCTGGCGATGACGCAGCTCTACGTCGTCGCCGCGCTCGCCGGCGTCATGACCGTCTTCTTCGACATCGCCGACCAGTCGTACCTCCCGGCGCTGGTCGAGCGCGACCGGATCCTCGAGGCGAACAGCAAGCTCACCCTGAGCAGCACGATCGCCGAGATCGCCGGCCCCGGCCTCACGGGGTTCCTGGTGCAGGCGATCACGGCGCCGATCGCCATCCTGTTCGACGCGCTCTCGTTCCTCGCCTCCGCGCTGCTGCTGGCCGGCATCCGCAGGCGCGAGCCGCCGCCGCCGCGCCGGCCGCCGGAGCACGTGCTGGCCGCGACGCTCGCCGGGGTGCGCCAGATCTTCGCCGATCCCGTGCTGCGCCCGCTCGGCCTGCGCTCGGCGACCGCCTGGGTGTTCCACGGTTTCCTGGGTGCGCTCTACCTGCTCTTCGCGATCGACGTCCTGCGCCTGCGTCCCGCGGTGCTCGGCATCGTCATCGCCACCGGCGGCGCCGGCGCCACGGCCGGCGCCTTCCTGGCGCAGCGCCTCGAGCGCCGCGTCCCCCTCGGGCCGACGTTCCTGGCGACCTCGGCGCTCTACGGGCTGACCCTCTTCCTCATCCCGCTGGCCGGCCTGGCCGGGACGGCGGCGCCGCCGGCTACCTCGTCCGCCGGCGCCGGGTCTCCCGCCGGGTGGCTCGCGGTGGCGATGCTGATCGCCGTCCAGCTGATCGGCGACATGGCGTTCACGGTCTACAGCATCAACGAGGTCAGCCTGCGGCAGAGGGTGGCGCCGCCGGAGCTCCTCGGCCGGGTGAACGCCGGCATGCAGCTGCTGGCGCGCGGCGTCTACCCGCTCGGCGCGCTGATCGGCGGCTACCTGGGAGCGCGGCTCGGTATCCGCCCGACCCTGGCGCTCGCCGCCGCCGGCCTCCTGCTCTCGACCCTCTGGCTGCTCCCCTCGCCGCTGCGCCGCCTGCGCTGACGGCATCGGCGGCCGGAATCTCCGCCGGCCGGAATTTCCGCCCAGCACCCGGCGTTGCCGCCAAGCGAGGACGTCCTCCGGCCATGACCAGCTCGCCGCCAGCGCTCGCGCCCTACACCATTCCCGCCGGCGCCGACGTCGGGCACGTTCACCTCAAGGTCGCCGACCTCGAGCGCGCGCTTGCCTTCTACCGCGACGTCCTCGGCTTCGAGCTGGTCACCCGGTACGGCTCCCAGGCCGCTTTCGTGTCGGCCGGCGGCTACCATCACCACATCGGCCTCAACACCTGGGAGAGCCGCGGCGGCACGCCGCCCCCGCCCGGCCACTCCGGCCTCTATCACGTCGCGATCCGCTATCCGACGCGGCCCGCGCTCGCCGCCGCGGTGCGGCGGATCCTCGACGCGGGAGTGCGCCTGCACGGCGCCTCCGACCACGGCGTCAGCGAGGCGGTCTACCTCGCCGACCCCGACGACAACGGCCTCGAGCTCTACTGGGATCGCCCCCGCGAGCAGTGGCCGCGCACGCCGGACGGCGCCATCGCCATGCGCACCGACCCTCTCGACCTCGCCGCCCTGTTGCGCGAAGCGGCGGCCTGAGCCCGCGGGCCTCTCGCGGCCGCCGCCCCCGTCCCTCCGCCGCGGCGGAGGCGTCTCGCCTACGTCACCCGCCCACCTGCTCACCCGATCACCCGCTCAACCGCTCACCCGCGGCCGGCCGCGAAGATCGCCCGCACCGTGTCGAGCGTGTCGGCCTCCGCGGCGCTCTTGTCGGGGCGGAAGCGCTTGACGCGGGCGAAGCGCAGGGCCATGCCGGCCGGGTAGTGCGGACTCTCCTGGACGTCCCCGAAAGCGACCTCGACGACCATCTCGGGCCGCACCTGCACCACCCAGCTGTCCTCCGCGGCGCCGCCGCCGATCGCCAGCCGCCGGAGCTGCTCGGTCTGCCAGGTCAGCATCTCGTCGGTCAGCCCCTTGAAGGTCTTGCCGAGCATCACGAAACCGCCGCTCTGCGCGTCGCGGGCGCCGAGGTGGAGGTTCGACAGCCAGCCGCGCCGCCGTCCGTGCCCCCACTCGGCGGCGAGCACCACCAGGTCGAGGGTGTGGGCGGGCTTGATCTTGAGCCAGCTGAAGCCGCGCCGGCCCGCCTCGTAGGGGGCGTCCATGGCCTTGGCCAGCAGCCCCTCGTGGCCGCGGCGCAGCACTTCGGCGAAGAAGGCCTCGGCCTCGTCCGGCGACGCGGTCACCAGCCGCGGCACGGTCAGCCCCGGAGCGGCCGCGGCCAGCGCCACGAAGCGCTCGCGCGCCGGCCGGTCGAGCAGGTCGTCGCCGTCCAGGTGCAGCAGGTCGAAGAGGAAGGGCGTCAGCGGCAGCTCGCCCCGCAGCCGCTCGACGTCGAGCTTGCGGCCGAAGCGCCGCATGGTCACCTGGAAAGGATGCGGCGCGCCCTCCGGCCGCAGCGCGATCGCCTCGCCGTCGAGCAGCAGCCGCCGCGCCGGCAGCGCGCGCACCGCCTCGACCACCTCGGGCACCGCGGCCGTGACCTCGTTGCCGAGGCGCGAGAAGACCCGCACCTCGTCCTCGGCCTTGTGGACCTGGATGCGGGCGCCGTCGAGCTTGAGCTCGAAGGCCGCCTCGCCGAGCCGTTCGAGCGCCTCGGCGGCATCCGCCGCCGGCTGCGCGAGCATCGGCTGCAGCGGGCGGAACAGCTGCAGGCGGAAGCGCGCCAGCCCCGGGCGCCCCTCGACGAGCGCCGCTCGCGCCACCGGCGCCAGCTCGCCGGCGAGCATCCACGCCCGCCGCACCTCCTCGGCCGGCACCGCTGCCGCGGCCGCGAGCGCCTCGACCGTGAGGCCGGCCAGCGCCCCCTGGCGCAGCTCGCCGAAGATCAGCCGCACCAGCAGCTCCTGCTCCTCGCGCGTCGCCGCGCCGAGCAGCGCCCCCAGCCGCCGCGCCCGTTCGCCGGTCGAGCCGGGACCGCTCGCCGCGGCGATGCCCTCGAAGGCCGCGTCGACCTCGCCGAGGGTCAGGGCCGGCGCCGCGGCGGCGGCCGCCGCGGCCATGGCGGCGCGCACCGCCGCCGGCCCCAGCCCGATCCGCCCCTGCCGCGGCTGGCCGGAGAGGAACGCGGCGGCGGCGGCGATCTCCTCCGGCGCCAGCCGCCGCAGCAGCTCCGCCAGCGCGCCGATCTTCTCCGTCCGCGAGCGGGTCGCGGCGACGCGGCGCGAGGTGTTGACGAGGTCGAAGAACAGCATCGCCGACGGACCGGCCGCCACCGGCCGCCGGCAGACCCGCCGCCGCGGCCGCTGCGCTACTTGCCGAAGTGCGGATTGTAGATGAGGCCGAAGCGATTGCCGAACACCCACCCCCGCCAGGACAACCCTTGCCCACCCGCCCGCGGTTGGCTAATCTCCGACCCGGCAAATCCCAGGGAGAACCCATGTACCGCCCGCCCGACTTCTCCGCGCCGCGCCTCGCCGCGGCCCCCGAGTGCCGCTTCGCGCCGGCGCCGGCCGACACCGTGCTGCCGGACGGCTTCATGTCGACCACGAATCATCCGACCTACGTCAAGATCGCCGGCGCCTGGCGGATGCCCGAACGTCCGCGCATGGACTCGCACCTGATCTGGGACCCGGCGGCCGCACGCCTCGAGGTCAAGGAGTTCCGCCTCGTCCGCCGGGGCGACCTGGTGGCCACCGCTAGCGCCGAGGATGGCTCCGAGGGGGTGCTGGTCTGGGACCGCGGCTTCGTCGAGGAGGTGGACGACACTCGCCTGCCGGAGGCGTTCTCGTTCATGGCCTCCGAGGTCAGCCGCGAGAAGCCGGTCAACTACGACGCCATCTTCCGCGAGTTCATCCGCCACCGCGGCGACGGCGGCTTCATCCTCTGGATCATCGGCCCGGCCCTGGTGCACGCCCGCGGCCGCGTCGCCATGGAATGGCTGATCCACCACGGCTTCTGCCACGGCGTCATCACCGGCAACGCGGTCGGCGTCCACGACGTCGAGGCCGCGCTCTTCGGCACCACGCTCGGCATGATGGCCGACGGCTCGGGCACCGCCGGCGGCCACAGCTCCCACATGCGCGCCATCAACGAGGTGAAGAAGGCCGGCTCGATCGCGGCGCTGATCGACTCCGGGCGCCTGCGCAGCGGCATCATGCACGCCCTGACCGCGGCCGGCACGCCCTACGTGCTCGCCGGCTCGATCCGCGACGACGGCCCGCTGCCCGAGGCCATCGTCTCGGCCCTCGACGCCCAGGGCGCCATGCGCGAGCTGACCGTCCGGGCCACCATGGTGGTGATGGTGGCGACCGCCCTCCACGCCATCGCCGCCGGCAACATGCTGCCCACCTACTGCGTCCGCGCCGACGGCTCGCTGGCCGAGATCACCACCATCTGCGTCGACCAGACCGAGTTCGTGGTGCACAAGCTGAAGGACCGCGGCACCCACCAGGCTTTCGGCGTGATCACCAACGCCCAGGACTTCATGCGCCTGCTGCAGCTCGAGCTCGCGGCGCGCATCGCGCCGCCCGCCCCCTAGTGCCCACTAACCCGCCGTCCCGGCGCCGTCCCCCGGCAGCAGCTCGGCGGCCAGGATCTCCGCGCCGCCGGGCGGGCCGCTGACCTCGAGCGTCACCGCGCCGCCCCCGGGCTCGAGCGTCACGCGGAAGCGCAGGAACGCGCAGCAGCGGCTCTCGAGCCGCACCAGCTCGAGCACCTCGGCGACCGTCTCCTCGTCGCCCGGGAAGCGCAGCTCGTAACCGTCCGCGCCCGCCAGCGGCCGCGCCTCGTCCAGCCGTTCCCGCACCCGGCGCAGCAGGCCCGCGCGCCGCTCCCGCAGCTCGGGCGTGCTCAAGGTACAGACGATCGGTACCTCAGCCACCGGCCTCCTCCTTCCCTGCCCCCTTCCGTGCCGCCTCTCGCATCGCAACATGATGCCACACCGCCCAGGCGCAGGCCGGCGTGCCCCCGGCCGCCCCACCCCCCCGCCGCGCCGCCGGGTATCATGCCCTCGTGCCCGAGCTTCCCGACGTGACCCTCTATGTCGAGCGCCTGGCGCCGCTGGTCGTCGGCGAGACCCTGCAGCGGGTGCGGCTGGCGAGCCCGTTCCTGCTGCGCTCGGTCGAGCCGCCCCTGGCCGCCGCCGCCGGCCGGCGTGTCGACGCGGTGCGCCGCCTGGGCAAGCGCGTCG